>Ga0123355_10002823_pt1 | contig 24668 bp, 18 predicted proteins | sample TergutEmb28metaG_3_FD_89872 | JGI IMG/M metagenome (GOLD analysis project Ga0123355, IMG submission 89872) | Embiratermes neotenicus P1 segment gut microbial communities from Petit-Saut dam, French Guiana - Emb289 P1 | ecosystem: Host-associated > Arthropoda: Insects > Digestive system > Gut ...
CACCCATCATCAGGAGTATTAAAAACTGTACGCGCAGCCTCCGGTACAAGTAGTATGACCTGTACCGGAGGCTGCGGGTACAGTTTTTAATACTCCTGATGATGGGTGCTGTGACACCCGAAACATGTAGAATAGTTTTGCAGTAAATAAATATCTGCATACTGTTGAATCTGTTGGATTTTTATTCACATACCAGTAGCATACTTAAGAATGTATAACATGATTCGACTTTAATTAAAATGATTGTCGTCCCCTTTGTGGGTACAGGGTTCTGGTAATTAGATATTCTAACGGTCATATGAAATGAACATGATAGCCATTTAAAGAAATTCCTCGATTATTTTTAACAAAACATTAGTCTTTTAATTTAAAAAAGTAAACCTGAAAGTCGCAGTTACACAAATGTATCCACGGATCCCCTGGAATCCTTTGGGATCCGCGGAGCGCCCTGTGGGAACCACTGGTTTAGCTGGTTCTCCAAAGAGTGCGGGTATTACTGACCAAGCGCTTCTTGTTCACTGTCTTGCCAGAATCTTTCTAAATATAAGGCACATCTGCATTCGAATATGTATGGAGAGCAGGGCGGAGATTAAGCAGTTTGAAACTTTCGTGTATATTCTTCGGGATAATAGTCCTTGTGGATAGTACTAATGGTGTTTTACATGCAGTTTTCATTTGCCATGCTCTTTAATTATATTGCTGCAACTATTAAATGTGCTTCTTGGATTGTTCTTTCAAGCATAAATTGTTACATACCTGTCATAGCAGTTTGTAGTTTGAGTTCTCTAACACGGACTGTTGCACATGTTTATAATACGGCATTGGTGGTTTCTTTGATAGTGCACAATTATTATTATTATTATTATTATTATTAGTCACCTTTATCCAGGTTATTTACAATTACCACAAACAAACTGTCTTTATAGGGTATATCATGTTGCAGCTGTACTGTGGTTACAGTATATGGTACATGTAATGATCTTTCCCATGATAAAAACGTTTTGTACTTTTGGATTTGTACTTTCGAAGTATATGCACAGCGGCCGGTATGGCTGTTTTCTATGGTTCCTTGATGTCTTGCTTTGTCGGTATGTAGGTCACATATTTTCTGAATGATTTTGAGATGGCTGCATTTGCCGCTCTTGTTACTAGTATGTCATTCGTCTTTGCTTGCCGCGTACGCTATATTTATGTTGTAAGGTCTTGATACTTGAAAATCTTTCGGTTTTTTCTTGATGACATTTTAGGCGCGTTCGCAAAATTGCGAAAAAGACTATTAATTTCGTCCTGTCTGTCTCCGCATGGAACAACTCGGTTCCCACTGGTCGGGTTTTAATGAAATTGATATTTGAGTATTTCTCGAAAATCTGTAGAGAAAATTCAAGTTTCATTCAAAACTGGTAAGAATAAAGCGTACTTTAAATGAAGACCAATATGCATTTTTCATAGTATCTCGCATAGTTCATAGAATGACAGATGTTTCAGGCAAAAGTAGAGAAGATCGATACACATTTTGTTTTCAGTAACCCCCCCCCCCGAAAATCGTGCCTTTATGAGATAACGTGAAGAAGAAATATTGTAGAGCCGGGCAGGGCACAGATGACAATGTGGCGCATGCTCATTGCATGCTGGATACCTGAGCCTACAAACACGCATTCAAAATATGTAATACTTATTGCTTTTCCACTTCAACAATGGCTGCACGAATGCGCCCGAATGTTACTTTATACGTACTTTGCCTGCCGTGATATCTCCTGAAATTGCAGTGTCTATTAGCTGACGTGTTCCTTTTTAGCATAACGGATTTTGATGCCCGGTTTCCTGCTAGGGATGATTCACTTTTCACTTGTTAAATCATGATGACCTGTTCCTGCTGATTTTGGTACATGTTCATACAAGTGTTCCATATATAATTCTGCCCGCTTTTCGTTGCATGTGGTAAAGTGTAGTTGAAAACATACTATGATGTTTTCTTCTTTACTTGTTATTAGGTACGCTGATATGTGGTCTCTTTCGTTATATTGTTGAAATAGTTCAAATTTTCTGTGTTTACTGTTGTCAGTATTATTGTTGCATATTTGGTTTGTAACGTTTGAGCTTGTGCTGCTATTGTTTCACTTTCTGTATCTGCTTTATTATCTCCACTCGATAGCCATAGGAACGCATCTTTTTCACTAATAAGCTGTCTGTACTTCTGGTGTAGTGTCCATGCTTTACTTTTCTTTCCCATTTTTTTCCTTTAAGGACACCCCTGGTATTTCTTTTGTACGTTATATTCTTCGTTTTATGTGTCACTGCTTTAGTTTGTTTGGTTTATTTCTTCTGCAACCTTTGCTGCTATTTTAATTAATGAATTCATATTCGGTTGGTTCCTTTCGTGGATTTTAACAGTATGTACAAATTGGCCTCTTTGTATTTTGTGTTTATATATTCTGCATTACTGAGTATCATTCCTTTGTATGTCGCTTCGGTTTGTAACAAGGCTCTTCCTCCTTCCCTCTTAACATATGTCCTGTCTGTGTCAGCTTTCGTGTGATGCATTTTATACGTTTTTACTGCCTCTATAGTTCTTCTGTCGGGTTTTTTGCATTATAATCTCAAATTAGTTAATGAAAACTGTATCTTCATACTGGGACGACAAGTGGTCCAGTTGCTGTAATTTATTCGTGGCTTTCACCTTGAGTTTAATTATCATTCTTAATCTCCTGGTGCATTCCTACTTCAGTCTTTTTTTCATTTGTTGATGTCAGATACCTTCACTTTCCTTAATCCCTAAGTACTTGTATGTAAACTATTCAGTTTTTTTTTATTGAATTGATTTTCGTCTTGAGTGTAATCTTCGCACATTTATCAATTCCGACTTCCATTTGGATATCATTACTGAGAGTTTTAACTCTTTATAGCTCTTCGCCTGTTTGACTTGTCAATTTCAAATCGTCATGTGTTACATATTCTTCATATCGTGTGTAATACTTGTGTAGCTGTTCTGTGCGAGGGATTAAATGAAGCGAAAATAACAGTGCTGATAATGAGCCCCCTTGAAATATCCTACCTTGTATTTCTATATTTCCTGTGTCTGTTAGCGTCTATTCTGCATATGTAGTAGTATTGTTTTCCCAGTGGCTTGTGGTTTTCTTGGTTAAGGGTATGTTTTTTTTATCTAACTTAACTCGAATGATTTGATCAAGCTGTGAGGCATAATGCGAAAAGCTTTGTGATAATCCATGCCGTGCATAAGTTACTCTTCTTGCTCTCATTCCTGTAATATCGCTTTTGATACCAGCAGCTGATCTTTGCGTCATTTTGATACACTGCATTACCCTTTCTGTTCTTCAGGTATCCGTGTTTTGTCATCAGTATACTTACGCATTTCATTCCTTATTATAGATATAATAGTTTTGTATGTTGCAGATTGACAGGTGGTCACAGGTCAGTAATAATTATTAACTGAAATTCCAAAGAAATTATTTGGTCTATTCGTGTGTTCGTTCTTTGGAGTAAGAATTGCTACTCCTGCCCTCAGCCACTCCTATATTAGCTGCATTATTATTATTATCATTATTATTATTATTATTACTATTATTATTGTGTCCTAAATCGAAGGTTTGCGTAATTTGCCCCCCCCCCCCCCGTGTTCACATTCGCATCTACCCCTAGACTTAATTTGAGCCACCATGTGAAGACGTACCCGAACCCGTGTTCGCATTCATGTAAGTCGGATACCTGATACGTGTGTTATGCTCCAACCGCATGCAGTTTGGTACTTGCTACAGGTGTTACGGGTTAAGAAATACCACCGCTACCCCAGAATGTCTTGGACATACGGACATACCATACGCTTGAGGGATATCCGTTACGCAGTTCTACCATGAAGACTGGATACTCTAGGTGTGTACGTCGGGATTGTATAGGGGTAGCAGTAACTGTACATCACCTTAAATGGCTAAAGAACAAGGTGTCTGCAGTTGGTGGTACTGTACATTTGGTGAGCCCGTTTCAGTCCGTTGCGCGTAACGGAACAAACAGCTCCTTGTGTCACACCGAGGCTGCTTTTTTTCTATTTCTTACGGATAAACGTTCGTGTCATGAAAAAATTCACACAACGACGAAATTTCACTGTGACTTGAATATGTATTCAGTTCCTCTGCGGTGTGTGCCTGTTGCTGTCCAGAAATTCACTTGTTTTATTTTTATGCTTTACCATGTATTGAGTTAAGGAGTTTAAGATTAGGTGTACACACAGCATATCTGGGAAATAAAAAAAATATATTCAGGGATGCGCAAATCCCAGCGCCAGGTCGCCATGCCAACAATTTTGTCACAGTGGCGCCTAATATTTGTGGGTCCTCAGTATCACACTTCTTTCATATCGCCGTTCTGGCGTCTAGAAGTTTTAGGTGTCTTCTGGGTTTTTGGAAGGTCTGAGCGTTCCTGATTTAATTTGTTGGGAGGTCGCAGGTGGCGACTCAGGCACATGGAAAGGTGTGATTGTAAGTTTTTTAAGATTGATCCAATACTTTTAATTTAATTTACAGTTTAGTGTAAGGCTTATACAGGCCGAAATGACCACCTTTGGGCTGAGTAGCCCAGCACCCAGTTTCCCTCGACTGCCGGTCCGTTGAGTCTTGTGAAACATCTCAGGCGAGACGCTAAGTGGCTGGGACACTGAGCTATCTTGCAAAACCACGTTGTGTCTGGCTGGGACACTAGTGGTTCGTCCATGCAACGGACCGTGTGCAAGCGACCTAAATTGCTTTGAACCACCTAGCAAATACATTTGTATATAAGCTGTTTTGTTCTGGCGCATGACATTTTTCACTCGGGGTTGTCCATGTACGTTCGTGTTTCGTAGTTTCGTCAGCTTCGTACGCTGCAGGAGTGTTGATTAAGGACAACCGCAGCAGTACTGGCGGCAGAGCCGCAAGTCGATTGACAATTACGCTGGAATAGAGGACGCAGATCCTCGATGGCCAGGGTGTTTTAGAGTCGAGCGTGCCCGAATGTTGAACTGCAGGAGGGACTTGCCACGGACACCTTCAGAAAAATCGCAACATGTCTTTCTCATTAACAGTAATTGGGCGGCAGAACTGATCCTTCGATTGAAACGGATGTTCCTGTCCGAAGATTTTTCGGAATCACTGAAATATGTTCGACAGCGGTCGATGACTGAAAATAGCCGTTCGATGAGATGCGATTGCTGTGACTGCGTAGGATCGCTGCTTCACTTCCCCAGTATGTGGGTTACAGCCCTCTAATTTGGCCACAGCTTGGCTTGCTATGGAAGGAATGGTTTGTTTCAGTATTCTCGTATCAGAACAGAGCAAATTTGTCAGCATGTTGGGAATTCTAGGACGGAAACGGACGATTGGGCACACGTTTGTGGGCCCAGTAGTGAGATTACAGTTCTCCTGCCTGCTCCGTGTATTGGAACCTTGGGTTAATGCGATGACAGGGGACTGATGTTCTTTGTCAAGCTTCGCAGCTACGTAATGAAATTTTTTCTTTCAAGGATCGGCATGATCGTACATCTGGTCGATAAAAAGGACTGCGATGCCTGCAATCTTTGTGGCTTCTCTCGGCCGGTGATCTCTTTAGGCCCCGTGTTTTTTCGGTGCTAACCTTTGTACAAACCGATTTATTTTTGGTGCACGTACTGTGTCGGGCGATAATTCTTTCTGCCAGAAAACTGAATCATGCACCTCAGAGCGACAGAAAACTACGGCGGGGATCCCTTTGGATGCGTCATATAAGGTGTGTGTACGTGTAGTTTCGAAAGGAACTGTGAAAGAGAATTTGTGCTTGTGTGCTCACCGAGTGGTAGCTATGGACATGACAGACCAGGAGGTCGTGGTTGTGAACACTGGCCGTGGATACAAGCTGTACGATGGTCGCGGCTTCGCGTATCACAGGGATCATACGAGACAGGACAAGTCATACTGGCGCTGTGAACTTAATTTACGGTCGAATAAGCAGCTAAAATGCAGAGCCAGGGTGATGACGGGGCAAGATGGAAGCGTGGTGTACAACGGCACCCCCCACAATCACACTCCCATCTATTCCAGCGAAGGTAAGATTAACTGCCGTCGGACTGGAGTCGTGCAGGGCTGTAGCTGCTACAGAATGGTAAGTGGAATGCTCAGTCAGAAAGCGATGAAAACTTGGCTTGGCATCCAGAATGTAACTGTTCTCGTTTTCCACAGCACTGGTTCCTTTGCGTTCCAACTTCACCTGATAAAGGCCAGAACATTTAACACAATCTCGATGGAGAGAGTAGAGTTACCGTTGAAGCGGATGAGGAACGAGGAGCTACTATCCACAGGATGCTGTCCACTGTCTGGAAAGCGTGTATTTGGATATAGTGGGACTTATAATTACACACTTCATGGAATGAGCACTTCCTGTAGTCCACCGCACGTGGTAGCACTCCACGAATCATGTACACGTGTGCTCATCTGTACAAGGCTCCATCATTTTTGCTCGGTCTGCCGTGTTTAGTTGCACTTTCATAACTTCTCTCTATCGAAATCATCATAACCACAGTAACGATGGGGGCCATTTCGAATGACAGTGTAGTCAAAACCCTACATCTGTGTTTCCATATGTGTCTTTTTCACTGCTTCCTTTCATCGATGCTGTATTTGAAGGGCGCTTTGCTGGGTGTGAGGTGATACACAGCCGATCGTTTTAGTGCCGCAGGTCCAGTGGTGTTTATGCAATGCAGTGAAGTCCACTCGAGCTCTGAGTGTGAATAGTTACAGCGTTCTAAAATTTTTAAGGACGTGGTATGATCATTGCCAGCTGGATACGTACCTATCATAATTGTGGTGTTCTGCTGGCTGCAGCCTTGTACGACACTGGCTCGGTGTGTGTTGACTGCGATTGAATTTTGTGTGATGTGTCACGCGTTGTCTTTCAGTGTACCGGGATCCTGACGTGGTTGCCGACACCATAACCGTGGGATCGACCCCAGCTGCAACGGACATCTCAGATATGGCTAGGTGGTCTGTTCTGGAAGGTATGCTCGGCCCTCTGTTTAGTTTTAATGACCGGGTGACTTGGTTTACCCTCAGATCGAAAATAAAATTATATATTGGGAACGCGACCATAACATTAGTGCTAGTTGGCTTGTAAAGAGCGAGTCCTCTATAAGACGGATCGAATGTATGGCTGTGGCGAGTACTTCCATTGCTGTGTGTAGATAAGGCCACTGTGAAGGCGACGTGGGGCACTGCGCCTCCTTGTTATGTGACAGGTGACATGTATGCCACTACTAGCTATGTGAATGCTTTATACATTCTAAACTTTTTTTTCACATATCCAATTCGTCTTGCCCGTTAAATCCCGTTGCTTTCTGCTGCGTCTCCTGTTGCTGCAGTCAATGCCGTTTATCATTAGGCGTCACACAAACGAGAGACCTATCCATGTAAGGGACTAGGACCGCAACAGATAAAAAAAACCCGGTGTAAGACACTACCAGTATCTTCGGTAACGATTTCGTTTTGAATAATGATACCGTTATATCAGCAAAGCGTCGAGACCGCCACTGGGTATCTGTGAAGCGCTGATTAGGATGGCTATTCGGTGGTTACTGGTGACTTTCCCCGCACGAACTGCGACCTGGGCGTGAATCTGACCACTTATTTCAACCTAGTGCCCAGGTTAAAGATGAATGGAAATATTCCCCCGTTCCTCAATATGCCTTAGTATTGTGCCCGTGAACAGCATACGTATTCTTTACAACAGTGATGTTACTTTAGTTATAATCAGTTATTTATATATATATATATATATATATATATTACTGGAAAGACAACGGGATTCCGTCACCTGAAGATCATTAGTTACAGAGGTACAACCTCTCCTATAATACGCCTTGGTTACCTTGTACCAATCTGTGCACTTTGTAAGACATGTTGAATATACGATTTAATTCACTCATATTCGCATATTGGCGATAGGTGAGATATTGGTGTAGACCTCCCATACCGAATGTCTTTCAGAAGTCCGATGGGAGCATTCAAATCTCCGTTGAAACGCCATCTACCTGGAAGTTGTCCGTTGTGTGCAGTAGTACGATGGTTTATACAAAAGCTGCAGGACTGAGTTGATAAAATATTCGGTTATATTTTTGTTTTCCGTCGTCTTCGTCGTCCCCTTTTAGGTAAGTCCTCTTCGGAGTGGGTGCATGGCGTGCGACGTTTGTGTCATTGCTGGAAACACAGCTAGGACTGTTCCCGAATGTGGACGTCCTGTGAACTACGCCCTTGCAGTTGCGATTTCGTCCTCGGAACCATAGTCACGAGGGACCAAATTAGGCGAGAAAGTAGGGCGAAAGACCACATACACGTTTCTACCGTCCAAACACTGCGGCTGCTTCTGTTCGTCACTCCAGACGAGAGGCCTGAGCTGCCAGCGATCTGCAAAATGGTACTTTGTCATTTCTCACGGATGATTTTTAGAGTTTTCTCCGCATATTTGTCTTTGCAACCAGTGGAGGGTTGTCGTGACGGCTCACACATCTTCGCCTGAAATTTACGCCTGTTTAAATCGAGCATGCCACTCAAGTTCGTCCATGGAATGGTCTGCGTGAGATGTTTTGACCATTTCGTGCGTTACCGTTGCAGTTTCCCCGATTTTTTAGCTAACGTGAAGTAAATATTCTTCAAATAAGCCACGAGAATACCGGGTGTCGTTTAATTTCCACAACAGTGAACACCCGTTAGGAAGAACGCTGAGGGTTGTAGCTATAGAACTCATTGGACTGACTGAGAGAATAGCGATACTACGGTACCTATTGGCAGAAGGATGTGGTACTTGCTATTTATCATACGTAGTAAATCGTGGTCACTTTAGCGGAAGAGTCGGTTGTTCGTCCTGTAAGTAGGGCCGGGAAAATTTTGGACTGCTGCCGGTAGCGAGAAATCTACAGCCTTAACGCATTACAAATAAAGGTTGCGCTAATTGTAGTAGATGCTGGACATTATTGTGCACGGATTCCTGATAGTTCCATAAAATGTTACATTCACATGTTGTTTTAGAACTTGAAAATATAGCCCCAGACCTTAGTACTGGGAGCAGCTGAGCTGTCAGCTTCATGACTCCGTCATATCCCCAATGAAAAATCGGATAGGAGGCTGGGTGGCCCCGAAATGTTCTGAAGAATGGGCCTTCACTTTCGTATTCAATTCTCCATACTGTTCAACTGCTGGAATTTATAGTGAAATGCCTTGAGTATTTGAATAGTGTGGTTATTTAAGAAAGTTGTTTTCAATGTCGTGGTTTGACCACGCGTTTGGAAACCACTGCGAAACTCAGTTCGCACTTGCGCTCATTCTCAAGTTACTGTGGTCTGTTGTTACTGTGTGTAGTTTTTTAAGGCGCCAATTTCGATTGTGACATATTTTGGTTGGGACTCTTCTGAAGTTCACCAAGTGTTGTTAAGAAATGTACCGATTGAAAACTACCTGCCTTTTAGTCTCCTGATGTTATATTATTCGTAGCTGTAGTTATATTTGTAATAGACTGCCATCGTCGTGTTACTTATTACAACATAATACGTATTTTGTACATCCAGTTCGTTGTAGCGTCTGTCTGAATAGATCACATTATTTTATATAATTGACAGAGCTCTGTGCCTGAAGCTTTAGTCAACGGATGTACTTAGTTCATCACAAAGGTTCAGGGATTCTGATTACACTGAAGCCAGACATTTTCTGTCGTCTTAGTTAGCTGTGATGCTGTATATGAAATGTTTCACAAATTATGGACGAAACTGTTGGATATGATTTCCTTTGTCTTAGTTATTAAAATAAGAAGTTGTATTAAACATGCGTCCAATATTTAGCAGTTACCAGGTCACCACCGCCTGAAACTTTGGATAATAAGTATTGATAATTGAAAGATTTGGTTAATATAAACACATTGCCCGACAAATTGACGCCTAAATGTAACTCCATTAAGTTGCCTTTATTTCATTTACACTTACATGTTCTTAAAGCGTGTTTTCGAAAATCCTATCCTTAGCCGCAACGCACCTCGCCGCTAATATGTGAATAGGGCGCGTAACTTGGGGAGATCGCTTCTTTGTCCCTTTTCATTATGAACCGAACTCGTAATTGGCCCGATACTTTTCTGACAGTGACCAGCCTCCTGGCTTCCACTGTCGGATCGTCAGATAGACGTGGAAGTGCAAGAAACAAGCCTGTAATTTATTTATGTCACCGTCATTCAGTGGTAGAAACAAACCTTGTTGAAGGTCGCGTGGTTCACACAAGTGCGATTATGAGAACGCCCACAGCTCCATAGTCATTGAGAAGAGGACCTGTGTTGATGGGGAACTTTTTTTTTATCAATAAGTTGTAGGCGACAGCAATGTCCATAACACATGAATCGCCCCGTATAGTTGTAATTCTTGTATACATCGATGCAATACAGCGCACTAAGAAATAAAAAGCAACGTTGCTGTTGTGACTGATTAAGGAATTTGTTATGAAACCACACAAAGGAGTGGAGATACAACTCCACACATTCTTAATCTTGTCATTAGATTGTGGTGACTGATCAGGGTGTTGCCTTGGATGTTTTGCCTCTGGGGTAGTCCCCGTTTACATTGGCTCTTAGACTGGGTGTGCCCCATAAGCAATATGGAATCTTTGGAGGCCAGAAAATCCCTATCCCATGAAAGCCCACAGGACCCTGTGCGTATGTAGCGCAGTGCTACAACTGCCGGCGTTTTTTTTTATTTCTTGGCACACTGAAAGACCCACAATACGTCTGTAATTCCATAGCCGCACAGAGTGCCTGGAGGACGGGTGCTAACGTGCCGAAGTGATACGCAGCTTCCCATCAGTTCGTACAGAATGTTGCTGTGCCCAGAAGGATTGCCGACTGATGAGACAGCACACATACTCCGCCGCAGCAGGCTCCACTGACCACACTACAGCATCCACGGAACCACCGCCAACAAATTGAAGCACAATGTGAACGTGGTCACAGTGGTGGGACTGAGATTAGGAGAGACAGCATCTGACCGATTTGCCCTCATCGTTACCTCGTCAGGTCTCGTCGTGACAGAATAAGGGCCTGTTTTCATTTCACTGTCAAAATCGTCTATGTAGGTTGGAAATTTCAGAATTACGTTGTCCCAGAGTCTAGCATAGTCGCTATACCGGCTCCCCGAAGTTCCAGAAACATGGTCCATTTACTAATGCGAAAGAAATGTTTAATATCAGTCTGAAAGAATATTAGATGAACAGATAGCGAGATCTCTAACACGATAACGGATCACTAATTGTCTACTAATATTCGCTCGTCTGTTTACCTTAAAATGTAGCAACATGGCGACCACGGGAACCTCCGAGAATTGTTTGGAGCCAATACCAGCTTGGCTGCATAGACCATGAGTTGAAACCGAAGGCTGGTTGCATCATTTGTATTGTTAATAGTTATCTTCCTGACAAATGTGTCGTCTTCTTTGTGTGCTGTACGTGGTAATGCCTATGTGGATTGTTAATTGTGATTCTTTTGATGAGTGTACGTTCCGGTGAAAGCTGTATCTTGAAACCGCATAACAGAAAACTGGACTACCCTTCCGAATTGTAGAATTGAGACGCATGACACTTTTCGGCGCCTAATAGGCGTATGATTTGCCTTCGTGTAATACAGAGATGGGTAACTCGCATGACCTTTCACTCGGGCCTTTTGGTGTAACAGCAGCAGCACAGCGCTTGCCGCTTTTCCACTTTGCCGTGATTTGGTGTCCACATTTCAGGTCAATGTATTGCATGCAGGATTATATTTTTACGTACATTACGCAAAAAAGGCTCTGGTAAATGTTTTCGTTCTGTTCACAGACGTCTCATTTACCAAACACGTCGTTTACTGTACGTCGCAGTTGTGTGTAACGAATGTCGGTAAAGTGCGTTACGAAAATGAGATTTCTTTAGTTTCTTCAACGTATAAATGCGAACAGTTGGCGTCTTTATTGTCTTCTGTGTTTTTTTCTGCCGCCTTTCTTCAAACAAACATTTACCTGATGGCGTAAAGCTATACACGTGGAATTAATCAACGTACTTAATGTATTATGCGTTTCTCCATCTCTCTGCGAAAGAATATACGTTGTGCTAATGGACTGTACATTAGCTGTATGTTCTATACGGCTTTTTAAAAACACCTGCTGATTGTTACACGACGTGTAAAGGTGTTGCAAATGTTCTGTCGCCTTACAATTTCGGACAATCGCCATTTGTGTTTTGTTGATTGCAAAATGATTTAACTATGCTAAACTTGGGAGATTGTGCTGTCATTATGGCCATACCGACTAACCAATCAAGACCAGAGATGGACTGAGAGACGCGTCTCGATTTCGGAATTTTTCCTCCAAAAACAAAATAAATTTTGCCATTGCAGCAGCGGTAATAGAATTGCTGGATACAGCGTAACCTAATTTGGTAAGGCCAGTAATGACTGCTTGCTTAGTCGCGTGGATCTCTGCACTGTGCTTTAGTTCCGTTTCTTCTGTCGTTTAGCTAAGGCGTTTACGTGACAGTCGCCGCGCGTCGTATCAACTGCTGCTCTCTGCTGCTCGCATGTTCCCATCTTCAGATCCGGACTATATATGTCTTGTCTAAGTGTGAATATGTTTAAAATAGAGCCCTTTGGGGCAACACCGCATTTGGTGCACATTTCTCGCATTTTAGACTTTCGTGGTAAGTCGTAAGAATTCAGGGTTCTTGTAGCATTCACAAGGAAGAACGCTACTTTCATGTGGTATGTGATGCAGTGTAACCTGACGATGATGGCAATTTATTCTTCCGACACATTAGCAAATTCCTGTCATACAGTATCGGACTGGGCTTCAAGAAGATGATGCGATAAACCGTTGGTCCGGCTATTAGTCATTTTAAATTAAATCAGAATTGCATTATTCAAAGTTTGAAATGCGCGGAGAGGGTTTTGCAGTTCAAACCTCTAATTGCTGTCCGCATTTAAGCCTCGTAGATCATTAAGATGGGTACAGGTCTAACCTTATTTCCATTAAAGGCTTAAAAATCTCTTGTTATAGTGACATGTGGTTGTACGCAGGTGATTCTTGTGTTGGTGAAGTTATTTTGGGACGGGCTTGCAGGTTGGCTTGCGACATTCCAGAATTCTTGGCGCTGTAATTTCTTGCTTCACTAGGGGACGAGTAACGAAACATCCGCGGAGTGATGCAGTTTAGATCTGAAAAGCACTTATCTTAGGTCAGTGCTAGCGAACGTTTTCAATGGCGCGTGCCCAAATTGTCTATAAATTTCGAAGAAATCCTTTCGCCTGCGGACGGGAATTTTGAAAAGCAAATTAAGGGCTTAGAGTTTAGATAGTTATTATTAATTGTTGTATTATTATTGTTGCACATTATAATTAATGTGTAGTATGATTATACTATTCTAATAAAGTCCCCTCGACAAATGCGATAAGGCAGAAAATGTGGGAGTAACTGGTTCTGCTACTACACCCTGTTTGAAAAGATTTTAAAACATTACGCGTTTACATCACACAATCTAGAAGCTGGACGGGCAAAGTAAATAAAACATTGGGACAGTGAATTGCGCGTGGAATAGGTTCGCGAGCCCTGTCTTAGGCGATATTTTTAAGTTCTCCATGGTTGTAGTTGGTTTATTCGAATTGCGAAAACAGTCGCAGTAACGTTATAAGACCGGAAATAAAAACGAACTGTGTTAAAGCATAAAATTATGGTGACTCTCAAGTGATTTCATATCATTCCATCTATTCCTTGGGATGGATTCATGCTCACCGAGCGTACACAGTACTGTAAACCTGAGTCGGCCATCTTAAGTCGGACAGTTACAATAGAACCTATAATTGGAATTTTGGGATTCAGTGTTTAGTCGTGAGCAAGGACCAGTCGGTCGTATTCGCGATAATATGCATGGTTAACCCTGTGACTTGCTTTGTTTGCATGTTAGACATTGACATTTTATTTGCACCTGAGGGATCAGTGGTACCGTTGCCTCAATGGACGGGAAGGCGCCCATCCACATCTCCCGGAGACGCCGCTTCACGCGGCAGGAAGTAGAGGCTCTACTCGCGGAAGTTCGTCGTTACCGCGACGTGTTGCTGCTGACGGCGCCGAAGTATGGCAGCTTGGATGAGGCGCGAAGTCGAGCCTGGTTCGACATCTCCCTGACAGTGTCTGGAGTTTCCGGGATCTTACGAAAACCGCAAGAATTGCGGAAAAAGTGGTCGGATCTGAAAATGCTTGCGCAAAGACTGCGTGACGTGAATCCGAGTGCTCTGGAAGAGGACGAAGTCCCCAAAATGGTGTCGGAAATCATCAGCGGCGTCAGGAACTTCAGCGGCAGTGGTGAGTGGGGCCACCAGTGTGGCGTCATAATGTCGTGTTTAGCCTGTTTTGTTATTCATGTGATCCTGGCATCGTGTTCGTCTGTCCGACGGTTTTAACTAACTCAATGGAGCAGAGTCCGACTTGAGAAGTTAATAGTTGCCCGGCTGGTCATGATATCCCCTGCATTTTATGGAACCCGAAGGTTCGTTGTCGTGGTCACAAAAGTTTATAACAACAGATTCCTATCTTCAAACACATCAGTTCAATCCAAGTCAGTTCCTGTTTCTTCTTGATCGAGCCCTATGTTGCCTTGTCATCTGCGACCAGTTCCTCCACGCGGTCTCTGTTACCGAGTAACCGCATCAAAATATATACATTGCAGTTCTAGTCTATGCGTGCTTTAGCTGAACCAGTGATTAACTTCTCGGCTTTTTCTAAATGTCGTTTTACTTACTCTGATAACGTTTTGCCGGTGGGTGAGAGAATCAGTCGGCTAGTCTGTACGGTGAATAGGAAGGCTGAATCAGAATGTGACGTGGAGTAGGTGTTACTGAAGTGACATGCACTGTTGTCCATGAAGATAAAACATTAAATTTAACACCGAGACAGTCATAGCACTAAAGTGATGACATTATTGATAAACTGTACCAAAGCACTATTTGTATCCAGTTTACAACAGGCATGTATGATTAGTTACCTATCTTGTCTCTACTGGCACAACGAAGTTTGGAGTGCAGGACCCAATGTCCCAGTCATTCCATTGTTTTCTGCATTTCCTTCCCACGGCCAAACACGATGGCTTTTTCTGACCGCCACGACCCAGATATCCCAAGTTCCCATTCATATCAGGTGCCGTCCGCTAAAAACCTCTCACTCCAACCACACTACTTCGATTTTCCCTCGCAACTACCCCTCTAATTGGTGATAGTACTCTGTGCCCAATTCCACACACATTCCGCGACTTAATCATGTTTACGCGCTTTCGCAAAATTGCGAACAGCGACTATTAGCTTTCTTGTGTCTCCGTTTGTACGTCCGCATGAAACAACTCGGCGGTCACTGGACGGATTTTCAAGACGTTCGATATTTGAGGATTTTTCGATAATCTATTGAAAACTTTCAAGTTTCATTAAAATAGGACGGGAATAACTGGTTCTTTACACGAAGATCGTTATACATTTTTTATATCTTGCTCGTTTCTTAGAATGAAAAATGTTTCAGACGTAGAGAAAACTAAAACACACATTGTGTTAATTAACTTTTTTCTTTCGAAAATCGTGCCGTTTATCAGAAAGTGTGGAAAAATACTGTATACATTGACGGGCCACAAATGAAAATATGGCGAATGCGCATTGCGTGCTGCATACATAAGGCTATAAATGCACACACATGTTGTGTAATATTCATTGATTCGAACACTTGTCGTTGATTCTAGGGACTGTCTCGTGAGAGAACGGATTCGGGCGAGTAGGTTGCTGAGAATTCAGGTAGACAAAAGCCTGCAGTAACAAGACCTGTGAACTCTACCTACACAGCTACAGAATGTCCTGTGTTGTGAAGAGGAGCTCCTGCCGAAGCATCATGCTAAGGCAGGAACAACTACCATTTATTAAGGCTACCACCACGCTTCAGCACTCTCCTGCCCTTCTCAAGGAGCTGAAGTTGGCTATGTTTCGTAGGAAGAAGCTAGCGATGCATGCTGGGAGCCGCAATATAACATCTGGAAGCGGAGCGAGAGCCTCCCAACAGCTCGCGGGGAAGCACAAAGCCAACTTGCTAGCAAGTTCTGGCGACTACGTAGCCCGCCAACAGGCGCCCAGCACCTGGCGCTGGGTCCCCGCCTCTGCCCGCGATTTCATCAGCCACGGGCGAACAAAATGCTGTCGGCAGCCTGAAACTCGGGCCATCCGAGGAAGGGGTGACGTAGGCGGCTCTGCAGTTCAGTCCCGTTGCCCCGCTTCAGCCAAGTGGATCGCTCAATCCCACAGCCATGGATTCGGACTAATCTGAACCTGGTGTCTCGTTCGAGAGAACCAATAGGCGCATGTCTAGTGACACGTCCATGTCTCTGAGCAAAAAACCGGATTGCACCACTCACCACGCCCAGGTAGATAGCACTTGCATACCAGCAGCAGAACATCCTAATAAGACGCCCATTTTTATTTCACGTTTTGGTGACGCCCGTTTTTCCTGGCCTGGTTGCGGGCATCATGCTCTAGCGGTCGGGTGGCCAAACTAAACGGCGAGAAGTTGATGGTCATCCCATCATCTGCCGACGGGTTCCGAGCCGCGCACTGCGATCCCTTGATGGGAAAAACGGCCTTATTTTCCACACCCTCACGCTCCCATATGACCGCTGTGTGCGATTATTCTTGAAGAACCCGGGTAGGGGAATGACCGAGATCGTTAGAGAGGAGCTGGAATCCCAGAACATTCGTGTCCAGGGAGACACGCAGCTCCTATCCGGCCGTTGCGACCAGGACCCCGTCAAGGACGGCCCTCCCCCATTTCATTGTATTAGTAGCGCGAGGGCCAGATTTGTCGAAAGTGCTATCGCTCACGAACTGTGACTTGCTGTTTTCGGTGGAATCGTACGTGGCTCCTAAGGTCCTACTGCAATGCAAGCGTTGCCAGCGCTTTCGACACACGCAGCCTAACTGCGGATACGCTCCACGGTGCGTCGCGTGTGGGGACTCCAACATCTCCGCGGATGCTGTACCCTGCGGGAACAGTCTCAGGGCTGTGGCTGCGGGGAGGCCACACCGCGAAATACAGTGGCTGTAAAGTGAAAGGAAGCGAAGGAGGCTCGTGCAAAGCAGGCGCCCGAGCGTGGTCCAAAGAGGGTCGCCACAGGCAACCCGCCGCTCCGAAAACTAATCGGGCCGGGCCCTCTGCTGAGCAGATGGACCTGATCGAGGGGTAGAATCACGTCGTCCGAGGGGCGTGTCATGGCGACAATCACCCCACCAACGAAACCGAATCTAAATCCCCCACCTCAACCTGTAATGTAGGCCCCCCGCGCAGCCTATGCTGAAAGTCACCAGTGAGACCGCCAGGCATGAGAAGCCTTAGCCAAAACCCACTTCAAGCCCTAAGCCGGCTTCTGCGAAAACCAAGAAGAAAGCACCCGCGTTTGTCAAAACCGCCGCCGCCAATTTAACACCCACCATGTTCGTCCCCACCCAAAGTTCCACCTCCCCACTCGAGGAAATCTCTGATCTCGATCTAAATGCATGTGTGGAGCTACTCCCGTCCATCTCTTCCCTCCCCAAAGAGGCAGTTCGCCCGCGGGCTGTCCTAAAGATCCATATTCTGTTTGTGGCCGATTATGGCAGCACACCCTAGGAGTAAGGAGCGGTGTAAAGCCCTGCGTCTCGCCTGCTGGAATGCGAATGGAGTGCGTGCAGGAAGCTTCAACTGGAGCATGATTCTCAACCAGCACGGTATCGATGTTTGTATCCTATGTGAGACATTCCTTAACCCTTGTCAAGCCTTCCGGCATTCCAATAAAGTCTGCCACCGCACAGACTGACAGCTGGGGCGGCACAGCAATTTTGGTCCGCCGTGGTAATGTCCACCACTCACTGCCCTTTCCAGTCACGTTCGCCGGCAAACCGGTGATATACCTTGCGGCTTACCTTTTGCCTTCCCGCCCACTGATTGGAGCGGACATGGCCGCTTTTTGCGCCGGGGATTGCTAAACTTGTTGGCTGGCGAACTCAACGCCAAACACGTGGATAGGACCTCGCGGCTCAGCACGAGTGGTGAAACTCCTACGTAATTATGCCGACGAGAACTCCTGTTTGATCATAGCACCAGACTCCCCAACGAACAAACCATGCAACCCGTCCACTACTTCCGATGTCTTGGACATCGTCATAACCAAGAACATTTCATTCCCGGTGTATCTGACTTCGAGTTCTGCATTAAACTCGGACCACCTCGCCTGACGAGGTTCACGAAGCCATCAGTGGTCTCAAGGTCAGTAACGTTCCGGGCCCGAACAGGGCGTTAAAGCATCTTCCCAAGCGAGCGGTTTCCCTCCTGGCCGAGATCTTCAGTGCGGTTCTCCGCACTCATCACTTTCCCCAAATGTGGAAGCACGCTTGATTGATCTTTGTCTTTAACCCGGAGAAGGATCCAGTATTGCCTTCTTCTTATCGGCCCATTAGTCTTTTGGACTAGATCGGTAAATAATTTGAAAAGATCCTACGTGCTAGGATGTTATATGTAGTAAGCGAAAGCGGACTGATGCGAGACGAGCAGTTTGGGTTTAGACCCAGGCATAGCACGTCACGTTCTTCCAGGTGGCCCGCCTCGTTGAAAGAATAACCAGGAATTTCGGCGAAAAGGCTGACCGTCGCAGCTTTCCTTGACGTGTGCAAAGTCTTATATACCTTCTAGATCGATGGCCTTCACTACAAGCTAACGCTCCTCAACTTCCTTTCTTACATAGCCCATACAATTTCATCCTGCCTCAGGGGCCGGTCGTCTAAAGCGTCCTTGCAGGCGGCCACGTCATCTCGTCGATACTTGCATGCTGGGGTAGCTCAGGAGGGATTGATCTCCCCTGTCCTCTTCACTCTGTATGTCAACGACATGCCGTCACCCCCGCACCACTTCGAGTTGGCCCTCTAGGCGGACGACACGGCCTTCATAGCCACGTCCCGCAAGCCGACGCTGCTTGTCAGCTACCTGGAATCATAACTCAAGGATCTTCAGCGGTGGTTATGTGAATGGAGAATCGCCATTAATGTCTCTAAGAGCACCTAGATAATCTTCGCTCGTGCTGGACGGCCCCGACGAGTAACACTTTTAAGGGAACCAATCCAGTGTGTCGGCATAATTCGTTAACTAGTAGTGACCCTACATTCACGACTGACCTGGTCGCCTCACTTTGATCAGGTTAGGAAGAGGGCTGCTCAAATGTTGGTTATGCTGGGTTCTCTCCTGGATAGGAAGAGTGATCTCTCGTCAGGAACGGAGTCCTCTTATATAAGCAGCTCATCCGCCCCATGATGGACTATGCGTGCCCCGCGTGGAAGTCCGCTGCCCACAACCACGTCCGGAAGCTACAGGTGTTACAATCCAAGTGTCTTCGCCTCGCTATTGGTTCCTCCTGGTACGTAATTAACAGACAGATACACGAGGGTCTGGGCGTTCCGATGTTTGCCGACCACATCACAGCACTGACTGAGAGCTTTGACTCAAAGTTAGCTAATGTGGGGACCCCCTTGTACGGCAACTCGGCAGATACGGTGACCGAGTGTTGACCCCGTTGCCTGGCGCGAAGGCCAAGGGCGGTAGGGGACAGCAGGCCAGTCGAGGCCGTCGGCAGCAATGGCCAAGTCGACTTAACGAATGGCGTTCGCTGCTGATCAGGCGAGCGCCCTTCCGTTACCCTGACTGAGGGTTTTCCGTGTTTTTTCCTTAGTTGTAAGGCAAATGCCAGGGTATACGATGCAAAGTCGAGGCACGGCCCACATTCTCCTCCCACAGGCTCGGCGGTTTCACCGTCGCACACTTCCAGTTTTCGACAGAGCTTCTCTGGGCTCAGAACCCAGACAGCCATCCAACCAAAGTTTATTCCTCCCATACTTAGTCCAGGGCAACCAAGGCCGTAGTCTTTGGCATGATCGGTCAATGCCCTTCGCCTGACTTCAAATCGTTAGCGTAAGCATATTCCCCTGTTTGAGTTTAGGTGTCTGTTACTGAGCCCAGCGATGCGGTCAAACGCAGGAATGTCTAAGAGACAAGGGACGTCGACTTGCTCTTCGGGCAAGTCTCCGCCACCTAGTTAACACTTTGGCTTGGTTTGGTTGGTTTTGTAATACTCATTGGTTTTCAACTGCATCAATGGTTGCAGGAACGCGCCCCAATACGTACATTGCCTGCCTGCCTTATAATATTCGGCGAGGAGTGAAAATCATGAAACATTTATTACAAGTTTTCAAGTTATCTTCCATCTGTCCTAGGGCCAAATACAAATATCCCTTGTTTTGCGTTTTGTTTTTATTGTTGCTTTAACGGCCCTTGGCGCTAGACATTTCTTAATTTACGCTGGTTGCGCTGTGGTGCGCTAACGCCTATGTAGTCCTTAAGGTTGTTCATCCGCGTTGTTCCCTCAGTAGACCGGAAGTACAATACAAGCAATCCAAACACAACAGTGCATTTATCGTACGAAATCAGATACATGTTTCGGCTAATACGTAGCCATCATCAGTCTGACTACATAAACTAAAACGAAATTTGTACAGTTGTAGCTGTGAACATTTTTTTGTTGTCAGCCTGATGATGGCTATGTATAAGTTGAAAGTCGTGGCGGATTTGGTATGAGAAGTGAATTGTTGTGTTTGGGTTGGTTGTATTGTACTTCTATTTGTTCCGTTATTGCTTATGGCAATATCATTTTTGGTTTGTGCACACTTTTTTTCAGGAAGACTACTAAGGCCAAAACAGGGACTTGGAATACTGTCTTTTGCACCTTGTTCTTATACACCCTCAGTCTGTGTAGGCTTGCGGCCCATACAGTGTGGAGAACGAAGTGTTACATCTGTACAAAATGTGGCCAGTTTTGTCATTTTTGTTAGTTTTTGTGGTATGCGGCAGTGATTGTTAGCAATGGTTCTGCTATTTTAAACAGCTGTTACCATTTTCGCGAATATGATTATGATTCTTTAGTGTCCTTAGCGGGTATACGTACTAAAGTGGAAGTTATTCATGTCCACACCATGAAGGCGTATAGGGGAGTAGAGTTCTAGCTCCACTTACTCTTATCCAGGACTCTAGATGGAGGGATTGGTCAGCTTCACTCGCCGGCCGCTTTACCCCAGTACCCGGGCAGGATGGGCCCCAGAGGAAGTCTGGACGTTTCGGAACAGGGAAAAATCTTACGTGCTTTTGCCGGGTTTTCAAACGCGGATCTTGCAACCCGTAGTTCATTCAGTACCGATTACGCTATCCCGGATCCCGAGAATGATGTATGGGACAGATGTTTACCTGCACGAACTCTGCTGTAGTTATCCATTAAATATTTTATTTACGTGACTAGTTAATAGGTTCTACCGATCTTGTTGAGAATGTTGTTCACCGGTTCATAAGTTTCCTTAACGCCTGTAAATAACTCCTGTAGTGCCCAGTTGTGGAGCTGGGGCGTCTCAGTCGACTTAGTAACTAGGCTGCGTTCTGGACAACCAAAGAATCGTAGTTCGATTCCAGGTAGAGGCAAGAGGTTTCCCTTTCAGGCATCAGACCGGCTTTGGAGTTAATCCATTGGATGCCGGGGCTCTCCATTTAGTGTTCAGTTTGACAGTGAGCACAGCCATACCTTCATCATGGCGTTCACAGGGACAGTTTTAGTCTCCAACTCTTTTTTCGCTGACACCAGGACAACGTAGAATATCTGATGTGTTCTTGTATTACGTAAGAAGCCATACAGATAGGCCCCAGTAATTTGTAGCTTATATCGTCGACCAAGAATGCAGCATAAATGTGTGTAGTGAAGTGATATGTGAGTAAGGTTAGTAGGCCGACTGTCAGGTTTACCGCCTTTGCTGTAGACCAGTGATTCCCTCAGTGTGCACTGCGGAACCTTCCCAAGGGAACCGCGACCGTTCCCAAGGGTTCGGTGGATACATTTCTGTAATGGCAGCCTTGAAGTTCATCCATTTTTAAATAAAGGGAATAATGTTTTGTTAATAATAATGGAGGAACTTATTTGATTGGCGATATGTTTATTTCGTATGACCGTTGGAATATCTAATTAAGAAACCCCGATACCCACAAAGCGGGTGACATCCAGTTTAATTAAACTCTAAATTACGTACATTCAAATCATGCAATGCATTCTTGCGTATTCTACTGGTATGTAATCGTAGCTGTCATCCGGACATTCTATATTTACGTGAGCAACAATGTGGGGATCCATGGTTATTTTTCGGCGCCAAAAAGGATGCGTGAGAAAAAAAACAGTTTTGGGAATCACTGCTATAGATAAGTAATATACGTTTCGACGAGAAATAGGCCTGCTGTCAGATTTACCATTTATGCTGTAGTTACGTAGGTTCAGTAATAGACTTGTTCGATTGCTGAGACATTTCATCCTGATTACAAATGTAATTATACATAAGTGTGGGCCGGGATAACATAGTCGGTATAGCGACTCCCTACGGGCTAGCGCCGATGTTACAGAAAGAGTAGTGCTATACCTCTACTCCCCCTCTGGTCCTTGTGGCCTCTTCTAGGGTGAACTTTACCTTCACCTTTACGTTTATTAATATTAAGTAAGGTTGCGAGAAAATAATGTTTCACCTCTTGCTATTATCCAGTCTGCCGGAATGTCAAAAGTACTGGGTGGTTTATACCGTTTCGGCTGACTAATAGCAGTCTGAAACTCAGAAGATGTGGGTTGGTCTCAGCTGAATGTAGTAAATAACACACAACACCAAACAAGTGCTGTACTCTGCACTGTATGCGTACAATCTTATACATGTTTCGGCGCTGTTATCTCGCCATCTTCATGGAACTGACATCGGAATTTATTTAAAGCATACAGCAGTAAAATAGGTTACAGTAAACATACATATGTTTTGGTTGATACCAGTCTACGCTGCCTAAGATCCCAGAATAGCGCAGGTCTGATACCATTTCGTCCGAAGAGAGCGTTTTCGCGGCTAATTACAGTCGCCGGAAATAATACGTACTTTGGAAGTAAAATGCCCAGTATTTGTGCCCGATTTTAACAGATTTTTAGAGTTTTGCGACAGATTTTCTTAGAAGCACCTAATACCAAATTTAACAGAAATCCGTCCCGTGGGAGCCGCGCTGAAACGTGTGGACAGATGGATGGATAGACGAAGCTAATATGCGCGACTGTACGAACGCGCCAAGTAGACAATATACGTTTAAATGCTGTGCTTCAGTTAATCGAATACAGTGTGTCCTAGATATTCTCGTTGGCGATGTGAACGAATATGTGAATACTTTGAAAATATAAAGGCCCTCAGATTACAGCTTAACCAGGTGCCATTCTTCCACGTGTCCATTATGCCTACCCATGCGTTGGTAACGTTACCGATGGAGACGGAATGTGTTTGGAAGTCATGCTGTCGGGTTAAAGCAAACGAAGTGCAACTTATACTGACAAACTCCAAAGAGCAGAGTCGTTCTTGAAAAGCTAACAGTCCCTCAGCTAGTGAAAACATTTCCCGCATTTCATGGAATTGGAAGGTTCATTACTGAGTTCACACGAGCTCCCCACTTCCCCCTGTCCTAAACCAGGTCAATCCAGTCCACGCCCCCACATCCCACTTTTTGAAGATCCATTTTAATGTTATCCCATCTACGCCTGGGTCTTCCGAGTGGTCTCGTTCCCTCGGTTTCCCCATCAAAACCTTGAATGGACCTATACTGTACCCCATACGTGCTACATACCCAGCCCATCACATTCTCGATTTGATCACCCGAATATCTGATGAGGAGTACAGATCATGAAGCTTCTTGTTAAAATATACGCAGATACGTACGTATATTTTGTACGTAAAGCATGTTATTTTTGTTCGATTTTAATTAACATTTAAGTGACTTGGAAATTTTCCTTAAAATTCGACACCATTAAATTTGATTAAATATGTTCAAATGTTACATGCGCAGCCATGTTCAGAGCACGGACACGTAAAATGCCTAATAGCGGCCATATAGGGATGCGAAGGCGCGTAGTTTGCGAGCGGAAGGAAATACCGGCAGAAGCGAGTCAGTACAGATTCATGTGTGGCGTCACATTACTTTATGACGCAGTTTTTCTGTTTATAATGTAAGGAAGAGCAAATTTGCCGTGCATTTTTATGATATACTAACATACATTGGTTTAAAGCTTCGAGCCGGGGGCTACAGTAAACTTCTGCAGCACAGGCGAGTTAACTTCCACAAACACCCGCCAGTTGGCGTCTAAAATTTCGCTCCCCAAAGTGTCATAATTCTCCTTCCCCGCTTCTAACCGCCGGCCATTTTTTGTTACCTGTTTTGAAAATATTGATCCATCCTGCACCTCCTCGCTCGTCTGCCCGCCCCGTCAAATTTCATAGGACGGTGCTGGGCCTGGCTTTCATCTTGGATTACAGACGCTTATTGAGGGATGGCCGCTGGAGTACTTGCATGTCAGTTCAAACTGATATCTCTTGTTTAGCTGTCATTTTCTTCATGCTGTAACGGCCGTCTTAGAAACGCACGAGTTAACGCGTGAAATTTGGCAACGCGGCTGCATTTGACCCGATCCCCCCCCCCCCCCGGGCCACCCCCGGTTATTTGTCGGGGCCGGTGTGGG
>Ga0123355_10002824_pt1 | contig 24658 bp, 15 predicted proteins | sample TergutEmb28metaG_3_FD_89872 | JGI IMG/M metagenome (GOLD analysis project Ga0123355, IMG submission 89872) | Embiratermes neotenicus P1 segment gut microbial communities from Petit-Saut dam, French Guiana - Emb289 P1 | ecosystem: Host-associated > Arthropoda: Insects > Digestive system > Gut ...
AGAGAGTATAATTCTTTAAATTCATACGTGTTTTTTTAAACCACCATTAGTGTTAAATTTCTGTAATGTAAATTACCAGCGCTTTTTTTTTTTTTTCAAATTGCTAGATATAACTTATAAATGAGAAATAGGGATTGTCTGCGAAATGTAAGTTGCTCTGCACACTTTTACCGCCCTCCATCAAGTACCACACATAAAACACGGTGTGCGTGTGATTAGACAGCTAACAGTTCTTTGGCTAAACAAGAAACGTAATTCTTCTATAAACCCCGCAAATTCATTTGCCTTTCTGACAGATGTTACCCATTACACTTTATCGTGGGCAGTTGAATCGTGTCCCAACCTCCAGACAACTGTGACCTATATATGCACTTGTCTGTCACATTATCTTTTCTCCAGATATGTTATGACCAAATATTTTTATAAACTGATACATTTTTACTTTTCTGCAGCATTCCCTGCTCCTCGTATGAACGATGGGTGAAAGCTAGTTATCTCCTTGTCGCATGCAGGTTTCAAAAATGGGAAGATCTGGTAGACAGATCCTTACGGATCAGTTATAAAATAATTCGCCAGTTTTCTATTATCCAGTAATATTAAGTAAATGGAAAAAGGAAGCTTATAAAAATATAAAGACGAAGTAACAGTACGAAAATAGAAAGTTTGTAAAGGTAAATACAGGTATTTAAGCTACGCTTCTTTTTCACCTCTGAGGTGTTTGCCTCTTCTAAAGCTTTTTATCCTCCCTTCTTCTCTATTTATTCTATTGTTAGTGTCATATCCCACGGGGCCAAACGGTGGCGCTGTCGGCTGAGGCACTGTGCTAAAAGCCAGAGGGTTGGATCTTTCGATTCCTGATGGTGTCATTAGAATTCTTCGTTGACATATTTTTTCCGGCCGCAATATGACTAGGCCTCTAACAGAAATGAATACTAGGAATATTTCCTGCGGGGTAAAGGCGGCCGGCCGGTACGTAAGGCTGACAACCTTACTCATGTGTAGATTGTCAAAAAATCTTGGAGCTTCCTATTTCCTGAAAACATATGGGCCTGTAGTAGTCCTGTATAGGGATTGCTTTACCTTTCACAGGAGTACCGCAATGGTATGAATGAAGGATAAACCCTAAAACCATGAACTACGTCTCCCACACAACCATAATACCGATTCAGCTTTCGAAGCCGGTGTGATGCGAATTCCTGCTGTCAACTGTTACCTTCCGTCAGCTGTAGTTTTCAAGATGGCGGTGTCGCGAGAATTGTCGGCAGAAGCAATTCGTGATTTTATGTTGGAAAATGGTGGGAAAGTGACAAACCATGACTTGGTTAAGCATTTCAAGGGATGTCTTACTAATCCTGAAACAAGAGGTATTGATTCGCTGCTTTGTGACTTTGCTGTCTTCAAGTAAGAGAGGTTCAAATGCGTGTCCGGCAAGCCCATGTAGTATTAATATATTTTGATACAACTTTCAGTTATGTTATGCTTGTGTGAAAAATGTCTTTCATCGACGGTATTTGACCTTCACGTTATTTCATAATCCTGTTTTTTTGTGTGCTGCTGTGTTACATTCATGTAACTTGACTTAGTACCTGTATATGGTATAACAACAAACAGTCCACGAGTTTTGGCGTATACGATATTGACTTGTTCGAGAATCAAATTTCGTTTATTCATTTGGGGTATATCTTCTGAGTACGATAATCAGTTGCGTTAGTGACCCTGGAAGTGGAGTGAAGGGGAGAACAGGTAGATTGTAATGGTTTATGCTAGGCCTGTTGATTGTACACAGACTTCACATTCAACACAGCCGTTCTCATAAAATCCTGCTGGTGTAAAGGTGTTTCAGGTTTCTGTCTAAGGTAGTAAAGACTGATAGCTACCCTGACTTTGGTTGTTAGTGTAGCGTTTATTAGGTACACATGAGGAGATTAGTTTGTGGTACCTCATCTTTATATATATCAAATATAGATTTTTGTATTCTTACTTATAAATAACCTTAAATTTCTATACCAAGCATTTATTTTATTTTTTCCTAGCACACACACATATGTGCACGAAAAGGGCAGAGGGAAAGCATGAACCAAATCTTGTGATTTTGAATTATTAAGTGCTTTAAGTTCATTTTACCCCCCCACCCAAAAAAAAAATATTCATATTCATGTTGTGCTACTGATTGTAATGTTATTTTCAGTGGAGGCCCGAAACCAGTTCAAAGAATTTGTAAATACAGTGGCTACAATTCGTAATGAAGGGGTAAATATATATTTTATTTATATACAGTGATATTTATAATTCATATTTGGGATCTTTGTGTAAGATAAGTAGCACAAAATGTTATGGAGAATATCATTCCACAGTAATTTTAATTTTCAGGACGAGAAGTATTTGATACTAAAGAAAAAGTATCGTATTACAATGGGACAGCAGAGTCGAGGAGTGGTTGCATCCCCAGTATTACCAAGCCCATCCTTGGAGCCTGTATCATCCATGACACCTACTTCTTTGAACCCCTTCAGTGACTTTTCTGCATCAGAAGAATCTTTGGATGTCATGTCCCCTTCTCGCCAGCCACCCCCTTATCGATCTCCACCTCCACCTGCTTGTTCACCCATACATCCTGGACCCCAGAACACATCATTGGAACCTGCAACTATAGGACAAGAAGGAGAACTGAAGAGCGAAAAAGACACATATGTGGAGGTGAGGTCACCAAGCACAGATGATTCTCTGAATAGCAGTGCAGGAGTTGTAGTGGAAACAGTGATCCACGCGCCACCGCAAGTACCACCTCGTCGTAAAAGTAATGACAGGATAAAGCTGGAAAATAAGGAAAATGCTGCTGACACTGCATACAAGAGACCAAAAATTACAGGCAGTGACACAGGCGATAAAATGGTGAGTAAATACGTTTTGCAATGTTTGGAAGTTTTCTTAACATTAGTAACAGGTGGATAACCCTATTGTACATGGTTCTGTTGAAATGCTGATATTTATTCAACTTGCCAAGAAAGCTCCCAAATATTAGGACACAAAAAAGTTTCACCACCGCCACTATCAACAACAACAACAACAACAGTCAGCCAGTGCATTCAGTGTTATGAATGAGGGTGGGGTCCAGTGATAGGTTAGTACAGTGGTGTGCATAAATTATTTCCACAGGTGTCATATTAATTTCATATTATAATCAGATTCTTGGTCAAAAAATGTATTATACTTTGTACTCTTGTGTGTTGAGTCTGTCTGCGTGTATTTTTCAGTGCCTTAGGAATGGCCTCCTTACTTCTGTTTTCAAAATTTGTGTGAGGAAAGAACTCATTTCTGTCTAGACTGGTGTGTCACTTGGTTTACTGACATTTGCAGGTGCACTGGAGTTAGAACATTGAAGTAGGTAATGACCATTAGCTTCAAAATCCATGTGTACACATCTTTTCTGACAGGCATCCACTACACTAAATGAGGAGTGAGAAAATCTTGTGCAGTGTTGTATAATATTTTCAGCATAATTGTTGGAATTTTTTTCCTTTCATACACAAATGTGTATCACTTCACATGCACTGAATTGAAAGTGCCAGGTATCAGTGAGGTCCACACATCACTTCAGAATAGTGAGTCATCAGTATGGAAACTACTTTGTGTTACCCTACTGGCAGCCAAATCTTGGAGAATTTGTGTACCACTGCACTAAATACCTTCAACATTTGTAACAGTGTTATTAAACAACCTTATTGCCTCATGTTTTACAAAGAGGTTGTGATTGTCAGCCTTTTTGTTTGTTCAACATGTCCCTTTCATATGACAATTATAAAGCAAGGTGGTTCAAGGGGTAACATTTCTAACATGTATTTTTTGTGTGCCAGGTTCGAACCTCAGATGAGAACTTGACTAATGTTTTCTGGATTTCTTCATTTCCTCCTGACAAATGCCATGTTAATGTTTTCAGTTATTCCACTGAAAGTTCCATCCATATTTTTTCACTTTCATTAGGCACTATGATCAACCATTCTATACTGTATAGTCTGAGATACTTTCATTGTCCTTAAATAGAGCTGCAAACAAGTAAACAAATGCACAAACATACATACGTACTTCTAACACTTCATAATTTGCTGTGTAACAGGCCTGTGTGTTGGAGTTGACCATAGGAGTTTTGAGTTGGCTTATGAGGTTCTTCAGGAAATGACTAGAAGTAGAAGTTGTGCACTTGCAATGTTTTGTCTGTATTTTTGTTTATGTTTATAAGGACATGATTGGGAGGCTATGTAGTAGACACGTGAGTGATAACACATTTATAAAAGATTTTAGGCTGAAAAACCTAATGAGAAGTGGGTGCTTGGGAGACCTAGGCATAGATTGGAGGTCAATATCTAAATTTCTGTCAAAGAAATAAACGTGCGAATTTGGTAAAGAATTTATGTGGCTCAGAGTAGGACCTGTAACAGGTTCTTGTAATGACCTGTTTATGACACAAAAAGAATAAGAGGATACCCCTGTCTTCATTAATCAAGTGCATCACCATAGAGCATTTTGTATATGTGTGTGTATGTATATATATATATATATATATACACACACACACACACACACACACACACACTTATGGGCTATATGCATTATGGGTTGTTTTATATAAACTATATAGGTGTGATTATCCTGTCTTTGTCTCACAGTCTAAATCTTACATCTCTGAAACTACCAAGTAGACTGTGATGACCTGCGGTGATATAATGCTGATTCCTAATCCATTGTTACCTGAATTTTATTTGAAGTTTACTTGAATCATAATTTCTTCAAAAAAGCATCGTATACAAATAATACTATGTAAAGTAAAATACAGATGGTATGTGTGTGTGTGTGTGTATGTGTGTATATGTATGTATGTATCTTGTGCATTGAAAGTCTTAGGTTGAAATATTTTTAATGTGGTTGGTATTTAATTAAGTACATTGGACAACAGTATTTTTAAAATTTGAATTCACAGTGCTATCCATAGGGTGATTAGCTTTGTAACACTAGTGTGAATCAGTAGCAAATCAATATACGTGCCATTGCAGCATATAACGTAAAGAGTGTATTTGAAAATTATGTGGTGGTGTTCTGGGGCATGGTTCTTAGGCGCATTCACAAAACTGCAAAAAAGACTATTAGTGTCATCATGTCTGTCTGTATGGAACAACTCTGCTCCCACTGGATGGTTTTTTGTGAATTTTGGTGTTAGAGTATTTTTTGAAAATGTGTCAACAGAATGTAAGTTTTATTACAATCTGACAAGAATAACAGGAACTTTACACAGAGACATATGTACATTTATGATAATATCTGACTTTTTCTTAGAATGAGAAATGTTTCAGACGCAAGTTGTATAGAAAATCAGAACACAGACTTTATGTTCAATAACTTTTTTTTCTAAATATCGTCCCATTTATGATATCCCGGATAAAAATTTGGTATAACCAGACAGGCTACAGACGACATAATGTGGCACATGTGCTTGGCATGCAGGGTAACTAATGCTCCAACCACACACTCAGAATATGTATTATACTTATTGTTGGTCCATGGCAACAGTGGTCAGATGAATGTGCCCCAACGTTACGTTGATACGTACATTGCCTGTCTTGATGGATTTTATGATCATTTTACTTCTGCTTCTTGGCTTATTGACATGGTTTTTGTTTGTCAAACTCTACAGATTATGAATTAAAAGACAGTTTGTTTCATAAATCGTTTTCAGGTCTGGTTATATTTTTTAACCCTTCACACAGAATAAATTGTGTTAGTTTTCATGTTTTCACAGTGGTGCAGTTGAGATTCCCTTCTCCTGGGATCGATGCTATGTCACCAGGTAATTGGTTCTGATTGTGCAAAGATGCAGCATCTTATCCCAGAAGAACTGGATCCTCAGAATAAATTATCTCCAGGAGATACGTCAAGGTTAAAAACTATTTTGTCTGCAAGGTGGCATGCTTAATTCTTGAGGATATTCTTGGCAGAAGTACAGACCGACCCTGGGGCTCACCCAGTCCCCTGGAAAAAACGGTGCCGGCTTTCTTTCCTGGGGGTAAAGCGGCCGGGGAGTGGCGTTGACCACCCACCCCTATCTAGCACCGAAGTTGGAGTAGAACTATACCTCTACTCCCCTTCTTGGCTTTCATGACCTGTTCTAGGGTGAACTTATTTTTGGCAAAGTGTTGTCTATTCTATTATTATGAAGTGCAGTTTTTATTGTCAGACTGGCATGTGGTTGGCACTATCAAATTCTGGCTTCCTATATTTTTTCTTCAATGCCTTCAGTCCCTATATTTCAAAGTCACAGACACAGCACTGCTTATCATATCAAGTGATGTGCTTTTCATAACTGCTCCAATAATTACTTACCTACTCCATGGAGCCAAGTCCTTTTTTAAAAGGTAACTGCTTCTCAGCTAGTCAGGAAATTCCCTACATTTTATGGAACATGAAAGTTCATAACCGCGTTTACAAGTTCCCACCACCTGTCCCTATCCTGAGCCAGAGCTATCCAATCCATGCCCCTATCCCACTTGTTGAGGATTCATCTTAATACTATCCTCCCATCTACGCCTTGGTCTTCCAAGTGGTCTTTTCCCTCAGGTTTCCCCACCAAAACCCTGTCTGCACCTGTCCTCTCTCCCATACATGCTACATGCCGCGCCCATCTCATTCTTCTCGATTTTATCACCCTAATAATATTGGGTGACGAGTAGAGATCATAAACACATCATCATCATGTAGTTTTCTCCACTCCCCTCTTACCTAATCCCTATTAGGCCAAAATATTCTCCTCAGCACTCTCTTCTCACGTACCGTCGACCTACGTTCCTCCCTCAGTGTGAGCGACCATGTATCACACCCATACAAAACAACAGGCAAAATTATGATTCTGTATACCTTAATCTTTTTATTTTTGGATAGCAAACTGGAAGACAAAAAAATCTGCAATGAATGACAGCAAGTATTCCCTGACTTCCATCTGCTCTTAATTTCTTCCTGAATATAATTTTGATTCGTTAAGTTTGTTCCCAAATATTTGAGCTGTTCCACCCATTCAGAGGATTTATTATCACTCTTTATATTTTGACTTCATCCTGCATTCTGATCTCATGGCATGACCATGTACTTAGTTTTATCACCATGTACTTCCAATCCAATCTCCTTACTAGCAGCTACTGAAGTTTCTGTGTTTTTCTTTATAGTTAGTACTTTTCCATCCAGTATATTATCATCACCAACTTAATCCAAAAGCTGACATGTTACTTTTAATTTCAAGCCATCCTGGTTTACCTGAACCCTCCTGATGCCATACACTAAAGAAAAGTTGGAAAACAATGGCGTTAAAGAATCTCCTTGTTTCAGACCATTCTTAATAGGAAACATGTCAGACAAATGATTGCATTCCTGGACTGTGCTATTGGATTCATTAAGACACAATTTTTTTAGCCGTGCCAGTTTCAAGGGGATACCAAACTCAATGAGAATAGACTACAAGACCTCCCTCATAACTGATACATAGGCTTTCTTGAAGCCTATAAAAGGCTCATGCACTTCTTCATTTTATTCCCATTTTTACTCAAGTATTTGACTAATGCAGAATATTTGATCAATAGTTGCCCTGTGTGTCGAAATCCACACTGATGATCCCCTATAATTTCCTCTGCATGTGCATTTAACCCTGACAGCAGTATGTTGCGTATAATTTTGTACGTAACTGGCAAAAGTGATATGCCTCTGTAGTTGCTAGATCTGTTTTATCACCCTTCCGATAGACAAGTACAATGATCGACTGCTTCCACTCCTCAGACAATTCCTCCTTATTCCAAAAAAAATTAATAAGTTTATGGATCTCAAAGCGCATTTTTCTACCCCCTACTTTAATTAATTGTGCTGGAATTTGATCAATACCTGTTGATTTGTGTCTTTTTAGCTTTCTGATAACCATTTTCAACCTCAAAAGGCACTTGGCTCAGGCATTAGTGGCTCTGCTGTGTGTATTTCTGTCTGCCTAACATCATTAACTCCCTGTACATTCGATAGCTGAGAGAAGTGGTTCCTCCACCTGGCTAAAATATTGTGGGAGTCTGTCACCAAATCACCCTTCTCATCCTTTACTATATTTTAGGCTGGTAACGCTTCTAAAAGTCATTGATGCCCCTATAAAGGATTCCGATAGTCTTGATCTTACTGTTGGTTTCAAGTTCATCAATTTTAGCTTCCAAATAGTCCTTTTTGTTCCTGAAATGTGTATTATCTTCACGTCTTACGTTGTTTAGATTACCTACAATGCTTTGATTTGGATCCTGTAACCAAAGCATTTTAACCTGCCTCCTTTCATCTAAAAGTCATAAACATTCTTCATCAAACCATGGTTTATGTTGCTTCAGTTCATACGGACCTAGATTGTCATTAACTGAGGTTTGATATTGTATTTAATGTTTCCCTAAGCCCTATCTATGTCTTCACTATAAATTAAGTTCTCCAAAGCAGCAGACTTGTTTGAGATCTTAATCTGATTCTGTTTCATAACATCCAGCTCATTTAGCTTCATGAGACTAAATCTTTCCACATCAATCTTCTGTGCTTCGTGCTTACTTACTGCCAGTCTTTCCTTAACTTTTGCAACCACCAGATACTGATCAGTATCGCGGTAAGCTACCCTGAAAGATCGTACATCGAGAATGCTCGACTCCCATCTCCTATCTATCGATATGTGATCAATTTGGGTGTCTTTACTTCAGGAGAGGGCCGCATGTATTTATGAATGTTTCGGTGCCGGAACGTCGTGTTTTGATGTGGCAAAATTTATTATTCTAATACCATTATCATTTCTGTTGTGTTGTAGACTCTCATTTCCGTTTGTCGGCTTGGAAACATCCTCTCTCCCCAATTTTTCCTTAAGATCTCCTAACAGAGTTTTCATACGGTACTTAGGAAAATGATCGAAAACGTCATAAAAATTGTCTTTTGAATCATCACTTTTCTCCTCATTTGGTGCATGCACATTCAAAACAATGATACTACATTAGCGACCTCTCAGAACTATATATGACGTCCTATCACTAACAAACTTTACTCTCTTAACTGCTGATACTGTTCTGTGGTGTACAACAAAACCTGTTCCCAATTGATTGTTTTCGTTTCCTTTTCCATAAAAAAAACAATCCCCTGCTGTTACCTTGTCCTCTTTGTCCAACCTAACCTCCTGTACACCCACTAAATGTAAGTGATACATTGATAATTCCCTAGCTACTGTTGTAAGTGAACCTAACCTCTCCTTACATTCCATGTACCAAATCTCATGTCCCTTTTCCATTGCCTAAGTCGTACCAAAGGATCAGTTCAGGCCTGAGGCACAAGTGTACGTTTCGTATCAAGTCCAGTTTTTCGGTTAGGAGTTGTCAGCACCTCTCCCAACCCCAACCTGGAGGACCACCCCTTTTCGATTGTCCGCTACTGCTTTTTTAATATATTCGCAGTTACCGTCCATACTGGAGGCCTTTCGTCCTTCCGCAACCTGAAGACGCGCCATGCCTCCGTGATAGGTACCCACTTATCATGTATAACTGCTTCAATGGCACTAGTAAAAGTAATTTTCACTCTGTGTGTCTTGTTCTAAGGAAAGCGAGGTCTTTACTGCACTGTATTTGTCCAGATGTTAACCTCACTTTGGATACAAAATTTTGCTCATAAAACCTGAAGGGACGAGACAACGTAGGGTACATTCTCCTGCATGAGAGAATGAGATTGAAATGGTATGTTTCTGTAGTTATCGTAAATTCTGCCAAGATGATACTGGGATCATATCGTAAAATAGGTCACGACCGCTTCCTTCCTCGTCTTCCCTAATTCTTCGAGCGGGTTGGTGTGGTCGTACATTCAGGACTTGCACGAGGTCGGTATTTTAAGTGACTTATCGTTTGTCAATTCTGGCCGCTAATCCTCTGAGGGTGTTGCCGGTACTGCAGTGATACGGTAAGAGAGCCTAGAGGAAATAATATAACGATATATTTCAGATTAACCCTCTCTGTTCCGGAAGTACTCTGATCGAATATCGGCCTGGGCACCAGCTATTATGAATAAGGTTTTTCGTGGTTTTACACAGTTACTCAAGTCAAATAGCCGGATATTATCGTGGTTAGGCGGCGACCGCTTCCTTCCATATTCTTTCCAGTCTCATTTCTCCTTTATATTACAAGTCTGCCATTGTGACAATAGCGTAACATAAAGCACAAACTTCATTCACAATGATGCGCTTGTTCCGTGCCCACATTTGATGAAGTGTTGAATAAAGCAAACAAAGAACTGCATGTTTCATGGCAGTGAAATGAAAGTACCCTGCAGCTGTTTTGTCTGAAACTGATGAATAGTGAAAGTTCGCACGACAGATTTCTTGTCTTACAAAAGACGTTCTAGTAGTGATGGATCAGGATAGACCACACCGCTGTAACCTTCGGTTGTGGGTTTCAAATTAACTACTCTTCCCGACACGAGACACAACTACGACCGTTCAGCTCTAAAGGTTTGTACTGCGATTACGCGACGTCGTGTGCCTTAAATGTTGCACTGTAAATATACTTACTTATGCTGTTGTTGTGTCAAACACATGTTTCGAATACAACTGTGAGTTATTTGTGTGGGTATGACACTGATATAGCCTATACCAGAATATGCTCATGTGTTTATAAAAATTGTTCCCATGGCAGCAAACGCGTTTACCTCGTGAACCAGATGTATGCCATGGCAGAGTAGCGAGCTCCGTGTGTCATACTTTCGCAGTGTGAAAATGAACCGTGCTATCATTTCCTTATTGTTTTGCGTGCTTTTCTTCTAAATTACAGTCGAATCTGGTTATAACGACATCGATTTATACGACCTCTCGTCTATAGCGTCAGATATTTTGTGGTATCAATTATTTCCCCACTTTTAACAACATTATACTGCGCGGCTAGAACAACTCTCGCTTATAACGGCACAGTATGTCCAGTCCCTTTCTTGACGTTATAACCCAGTTCGACTGTGTATTTTAAGGTGGTACATCTGCTTCGCGTACAGTTGCTGTGAAATATCTGAATTGCGGTACACGTTTCTGTCGTATTCACCACGTCTGGAATGTTATGAACGCTATCACTGAACTCACGAAAAAATTAAGCGTGAATTGCATATCTCATTGTCTACGAAAATTGTAGTCGGGCTGTAGAAAATACGGCACTTCTAACCATGATATATTTCACACATGCTTGTAACGCGAGGTGTATTAAGGCTCACATATGAAGGAGAGTACTGACGGTTTGTCGCGCCTCAAGAAAGTTGCAATTTCGCGATATTGCATGTTTTTGCCCTTAGCCTTGATTTTCAGGTTGTTGTAATACCGAAGCGGTAGCACAATGTTTAAGGTGCCGTGCAACAAATCGGAAGGTTGCTGGTTCGATCCCAGCTGGTGTCAGTGGATTTTTCATTGACATAAAATCCTTCCGATCGCACTATGTCCCTGGGGGTCGACTCAGCCTCTAACATAAATGAGTACCAGGAATATTTCCTGGGGGTAAAGATGGCCGGTGCGTAAGGCTGACAACATTACCACCATCCTGTGCCGTTGTCACGAAATCTGGGAACCTTAACTTCCTGGAACCCTCTGGACCCCTCTGGGACTGTAACGGGACTTCTTTGCTTTATGTTGTAATACCGAAGTGAGCAGTATATTTTTGAAACTAGGCAGCAACGGCCGCAGCCCTACAATAATTCGTCTGTCGCTTGAAATTCAGTTGTCTGTCGGAAGATCAGTTTACGATGCTTATATTCTGGATTATTTTAACAGCTACTAAGAACAATTTACAAATAACTTTACTTCTGTCCCGCTGCTTTTCCAGTGGTCCACGCTGCAGTTGAGACATTTATCATGCCGTGGACGAGCTTCATTTTTCCTTGTGCATAGAAGACCCTGTCCTGCGTTGTCAGCCATCATGTCACAGTTCACAGCTTTACATTTTTCAACGCTGGGAACAGGTTCTCAATCGCCCAGGGCCGAATCGGGGCTGTATGCTGTTTGTTCCGAGATTTAATTAAGAAATTGTATGGCATATGAACGAAGGAGAAGATAACGTGGATAGAACGAGTCTTGTGGGGTATTGAAGGCTACGGAGACCGCAGGAACTTTGCCGAACGCTGAAAAGTTGCAGAATATTTCTCTTAGAAACATTGTTGTCCGCTGCCGCTATACAGTCAGCCTCCCCTAGTTGAAAATACTTGTCCACCCATGATGTAGGGGATCGTAGGTATTGTAATTTGTGGGGGGGAATACTGCAGTCAGATCGTACACGACAAAACCTACGCGAATGAATTGCAATTACCATGCTAACTAATGCTCATATTGCAATCTTTGAATGCGAATAGCTTTTGCCTTGAAGAGAGTAGCGTTGCTGCAAATTACCTGTCGCTAGATAAACGTTCGTATCAGTCTTACGCAGTTGTTTTTGCGGCCTCGAATACGTCATTTTTACTACCATTTTCCTTCACTGTGTTTGGTGACGGGTTATTTAAGCTAGTGTGGACTGTCGCTGGCAGTAGTTCAAGTGTCCAGTATAGCTACTCTGTGTGATTCGTATTACTTGCTGTTGAAACTACCATGTCTGGATCAGTTGTGTTTGAGGTATATCACAAACAAAACGATGTTTATTTTACGAATTTGCGTTGTTCTCCTGCAGTAGCATCATGTTTGCAGTTCATTTTTGTGTTTTGCTTTTAGTGGTTCTTTCATTTGAAAGAACTGTTAGGCCGAAGTTAAAATTAATTTCCTATGTTGGTAAGTAGGCTGTTGGAAATCTAGGCATTACCATTCTGTGTCTTCCCTTGATAAATGTCAACCAAAACGGCAGTCGTTGTGTTGTCAAGTGTTCCGGGTCAGTATAGGATAGACAGTTATTTTTTGTTGGACCGCTACACGAAACTGTGTTGAAAAGATCTATGATCGAGGAGCCTTTCGAGGAAACGCCTGTTTTCGAAAGGTATTAAATGCGTATCAGGTATGCTCATGCTCCTTAGTTGTACTTCTGGGTCTGTTAAATATGTAGTTAATTTGGGCAATATATCCTGACTGTGATTGCTGTTCTTAGTGTGTAAATATAGGGCTACGCATTGTGTGGAATTTGGAGTCAAGTAAACTTTAAATATAGACGGAAAGTACGTGTTGCACTGTTACTCATCACTAAACTTGCGGTTGCATCAAAATGTGTTTGTACATATTTTGTTTTATTGCGACTGAAGTATTAGTACTGTACACGATTCTGTAAGAAATTAGAAAACCCATAGTTAATAAATCTGAACAGCGCCACTGTCCGCATTGAACTCTTCATGGGTCCGGTTTTTGTCACCTGTTATGTTGATCTAATGTCCATTATGTCAAATCGGATTTCATTGGTTCCTCTTATCTTCTTACATGAGGTCGGAAGCAGATCAGGTTTCTCAAAGATTGTATGCTATTGGACAAAGTTTGGAAATCGAGTAATACTGAACGAAACTTAGCCGTTCATTATTTACCATAAAAACGACGACGTACTGTAATTCTGTGTGTTTGACAGCGATAGTGTCATTTTGGTAGAGTTATACTTTGTAGTCTCCTCGTGAACAGAAAGTTCTGGAACAGATTTTTAAATGATAATCTTACCTGTTACTTTGTGTCGGTGTGAAACTTGATCTCCTTCGCTGAGGGAAGTACGTATATCGTGTTAAGAAGGGGTTGCCGCGAAGAATATTAGGACCTAGAAGAGAGAAAGTAACTGGAGGATGGAGAAGGTTCCATATGGGGGAATTCCGTAATTTGTACTCTTTACCAAATATAGGAACATGCTCTTATATGATAGCTGCCGCTAGCCACTTCCCTTCAACTCGCTGATCTTACAGTCGACATGGAATGAAACGCCAGAGGTCCCTTTCTCCCACGACGCACAATTACATTCCAGAAGACTGAAGGCATCAAAGAGAAATACGTTTGTTACGTGTGACGCGTGTCGGCGAGCCGAATGAATAAGTTTTCAGCACCGTCTTTAAATTGCAACTAAAAGCGTAATATTAACTGCAAGATATTTCAATGACACGCGTGGACCCCGACTCCTGACAAGTGTGAATAACGGCGAGCTCCGCGCTGCATTCAGTCACTCGAAACAGTCTGAATGAAGAGTGTGGCGAGTTGTTGAATAAAATACTGCCTCTGTTGTTATGATCTTCACACCTAGTGTGATTAGTTGGCCGAGACCTGTTGTATGCATTGCAGAGGCGGTGAGCACGTACAATTTTAATCAGAAGACTTAAATAAACGCGGCGCTTGCCAGGCCTCGGGATCGGTGGGAGGATAATATTAAGATGGATCTTAATTAGAGATCTGTTAGGCGTTGATGGGATTCTTCTTGCTGAAGATTCGGCCTGTTTCCTGGCGTTTGTGAGCGTGATAGTGAATTATAGCTCCCCGTAAGAGGTAGGGAATTTCTTGAGTGGCCGAGAGACTGTTCGCTTGTGTTTGTACTGAGTAGCAGCACTGGTTAATTGCTGAAACGTTGTGTGTTGATATACCCAGACAGAAGCTCTTAGGCGTAACCTCAACAACATGATACATGGTTTCTACCCGCCTGACGAGATTTTCGAACTTGTAGGTCATTACCCACCAATCGACCCTTTTAGCCAGGTAAATTTAGTCCACACCTTTACTTTGTTTATCACAGCACAATTTCAGTGTCGTTGCCTACGAAATGTAGATTGGTATTACGTCTTCACGGTAGTACGTGAAGGCGTCGAGTTCCTGTGAAGTGCCTGGAAATCCTTGGAACATGAATACAGTTCGGAATCCTTTACATTGAAGAAACTGACTATCACTGCCTGCGCAGTTAATATTTTATTTCGTGTCTCAGCTAACGAAATTGGACCTTCCTCTTGTCTTGCTGCTCCTTTCTGTGCTTCTTTCTTCGTAAAATGCGTCTATGTTCTTCTTTCATCGGGTGCCGAAATAAGTTCCATTGCTTCTAAACGGTAGTAAACCACTGTAGTGACCCACTCCTGCTCTTACTGTCGGTGCGACTGTACCATAAAATGCTGGTTAATTTGAAATAAATAGTAACTTGATTTATATCTGATTTCTAGACCCAAAAACATAGTATTGAATGTAGAGCATCTGATTTACACTCGGCACTCACCTGCTTGTGGCTGAAGTATAATAAATAGCGGTTTTTGGTTATTCGTGAAGAATTTTATCTAATTTTAAACGACTTTCGTGTGTGATTGTTTTATTACCTATTTTACAACATTAAGATTGTTGAGCGTCGTCCAGAAAGTTATGAATTTATGTATTTTATGTTGTGACTGTTTTGGTTTTTTTGTACTCTAGGATGCACCTGAGGCGGATTCCGAGCAGAAGATCAGCGTAAAGGAACGCATGCAAAAATTTAATCGCCTAGCAGAAATCGACACGAAGACCCACTCTGTATCGAACAAGAAGAAAACTGAGCGGGTATGTCAAACTTTTTGATTTTAGTGTGTCTGTCGGAACCTTTTATTTCTGTGTCTGTGTGCTCGTATGAAGAGGTCTATCTACGTGACGCTATAGGCTACTGAATTTCTTCATTTATTTATTATCGAACCCGCTTTCTGCAAGACGAGCTATCTTGTCAAACTGCCTTGAAGATGGACGTAGAAAGTTCTGCCGAAACGTTGGTACCTGTATACCAGACCAAACGTCTGCATATCCAAGAAGACTGGAGTATTCACCACTGTCACTGTGACAGCTTTGCATATCGCAACGGAAGAAGGATATTTTGTTGTTGAACATTAGTACAAATGGACAATATTATTCCAGCTGCCATTTCAGTTGTGCTGGAGTGGTGTCAGTGGTGATGACCAGTTATATATATGTAAAGTATACACTGCACAGTGTGGCAGTTGAGCTGTCTGTCCGATGATGCACAGTGGTCCCTTAGAAGTGGATTATAGTGAAGCTTTCACTTCGACTGATAACACAGATTGAAAGCTACTGGTTCTTTTGTGATGAAATTTGAATCGTTTCTCGCGGTTTGTAGCATATTTCTGAACCCTCTGTCATTGAAATCTTATTTAATATATTTTTTAATTGGTCCCATATTTAAGTATATGAATTATTTCATTTGTAGGCCTCATTGTGTTCATTTGGAGTTACACATTTCAAATAGTTAGGATCATTTCGAATTCTGGACTGACAGGCCCACATAAAATATTTGGTCGAACAGATGGCTGATAGGAACTTTATTCCGTACTTAACTTGCGGCTGTTGTGACGAACGTTAGTCTGGCCCACTGCCTTGCCTTTACACTATTTTGTGTCCAACAAACGCGTTTCGACGCTACCCTGTGCCATCTTCAGCGTATATTTGGGAGTTTGTTCTTAGCATGTGGAGTAAAGGTCAGGTATCCGGATGTTTTCGCTGCGTTTGACGGTTTCTGTTAGAACTCCAGATCGCCGATTCTGTTCTTCCTTACACCAGACTGCACTTTTTATTCTATTTCATCCCTTGGGTGGGTTCATAAAGTCGTCACACGAAGCGGTAATTGTATCCTGCGAAGGTTAGCGAAATTCTACGTGTCACAGCAGTGTTGATGGACGTACAAGTCTTCTTGGATGTTACGCAATGTCAAGTGCTTTGTTTGACCTTGAAGTTTACGCTTCTCCGAAACTTTGGTAGCTGTTTGCCAGCCGACACGACGTAACATTCCAGAATATTTGAATTTTGTCTGCAGGTGTATTCCGTTGACAGAATTTACTTGTATCTCAGTTTCTTTTTAGCTGTGTCTGTTAACGAGAGTCGTAGGGGGTGGGGGGTGGAAACGAATTGTGTTTTTGTGTGCATCAAGTATGTTTGTTCGTCCTGGCGATGTCATATTTCCTTGATACTTTTCGACATTTCCATTCGCCAGTAACTGTATGAAAACTTGTGACGGATTTAGTTCAAACTAGGTACGGTTGTTCTAATAATAAAACCAACGAGATGCACTAATTTTTCAAGTTTATTTTTGGAATAGAACTCTACATGTTTCGGACAGGTTTTCTGTCCATCACCAGGAGTCTAGTACTGTATACACAGCATTAGGTATATGTCGTACAGGTTGTGCTGACTGCCTGCTAGCAAACAGTCAGCATAACGTATTGCTGTGTATACAGTACTAGACTCCTGGTGATGGACAGAAAGCCTGTCCGAAACATGTAGAGTTCTATTCCAAAATTAATTTGAGAAATTGATGCATCTCGTTGGTTTTATTATAAGAATATATCACGATGCACGGTTCTAGAATGTCAAATAGGTATTGTTGACCTGCGCTAAATTTTGTTGAGCCAGTTTGTCTCTGGTTCAGTTCGGTTCACTGTCAGCATTAGTTTAGTTAAAGACCTAAATGCGCATTTACGCGTATTTTATATGTTTCGATTAAACATGAAATAGTTGTATACTTGTGTTGTAAGAATCAGGATTTCCATAATTCATTCCGTTTTACGGCTTATATTTCGCAAACGTACGTTAACAAAACTCAACCACACTTCACTTAACCTAATATAAGCGCTTCTAACCGTTACATAACCTGGTACAGGATACTACCTAATTGATGTGTGTACTGGTTTATGTAAACTGTGAAGGCAAGCACGACACTTGCTACCTTGTGCAGGAAGGTTGCCATCACAGCTTACGGAAGCGAGCCTGCTCTTAATTTAAGTACGCCGCATACAGTAATCCAATCTAAACAACACGACTCTAAGCTAAGTAACACTCTAAAGGATTCGCAGATTCGGGCAGCGAATGCGTAACAGTCGATAAGTGTGAATAGCAGGCGAAAGGCGCCCTTGCTGGTTTGGAGAATGTGTTACGACGACTGTTAAAACGATAATGGCACCGACCATTGTTTTTTGCAGAATTGTGGTCAAGTAATAATAGGTACCAGGCAAAGAAAGTTGTCCCTTCACTCGTATACGTTTTAAGCCATGATGACATATAGGGAGGGGGTAGATGTTGTTTCTTAATCTGTGCGTTTTGTGGATGAGCGTGACCATCTTCACGCACCGGCCAGTTTACCAACGGGGAAACAGTTCCCAGTACCCATCGAATAGGAAGCTGGTTTGGGCCCAGAGCCGACCTGGACTCTTGAATGAGAGAAAAACCTTATACCCATCTCGGAAGTTGAACCAAGACCCCTTGGTCATATCACCCTCAGTCTAATCTGTACCGACTGAGTTGTCCCGCTCCCAGCCACGATTAATCCTAGTCCATATTAAAGACGCCGACTCACACTGACTTCCATCAACAGTGTAAACTAACATGGCCCAACAAACTCTTGGAAAAAACCGCCTGGGTCTCTTCGATTTAGAGCATACTGCTAATGGCTGGCCTACAGACATAAACAAAAGCCGCCACTCTAATTCCATCTCGAAAGGTGGTGCCGACTGCTGGACCCTTGAATATGGGACCGATAGGTTGTTCCGAAACGTCTGTAACTATCGGTTTGCGTTGCGTAACATCGCGTAAGAGCGAAGATCTTATTTACACCGCAGCGGTAGCCTGCAAACTCGGAAAATCTGAATAAAAGGGACGACTTGGTAGACATTAGCGTAGATGGAAGGACTATATTGAAATGAATCTTTAAAAGTAATGAAGTATGGGAGTGCGGACTGAATTCAGGTGGTTTAGTGGCGGGTTGTTGTGAACGTCGTTACGAACTGTGGGGTTATGTACAAGGCGAGGAATTTAATGTCCGGTTGAGAAACTGTCAGCTTCTTAAGGAGGACTGAAACGCGGAGCCAGTCGATGGAGAGAGAACCATTTCGGAATTGCGTGGACTGAAAGCGACATGTTGCCTTTTCGTTCCTAAGTATTTGGTCCTTTTTAAAATCAGATCCAAGTCCATGGAGGCTGGAAGTAACGTTACTTTGTTCTGCACAACGGGAGAAACCAGTGCTATTTCTGATTGCTTTACTGTGAGTCTAGCTATCCAATTGTGAGGTGCCACACTGATCGGCTTTAGTTAGTCTGTAGGTCTGTTTAATATTTCATTTAATTCTGCATCGGATTGTTAGTGTTGATAATACTCCACGGACAGGGCAGCTTCGCCATTTATATTCATAAGACTGACTGGCAGTACCCCACTTTGCTCCTTCAGGCACCCACCATTGTGATAACCTTCTCCATTCTCCATGAGTAATGGGAACCCAATGCAGAATATGACCAGTCATTCAGTAATTTGTTTCTTTCTTTTTTTTTTTTCGTTTCTTTCTCTCTCCCCACCCTCTTATTCTTCACCAGTATTTGTTTTACTCCCGCTGTGAACACAAATTACTTTACAATCGTTTACATTCTAGTTCCTCCTCTCGTGCTCTCTTTGCTGTCGTTATCTTATTTCGTGTTGCTACTTCTTGTTCTCTTTTCTCATTATGGCTTACCACTTTTTAAAACTGAATATAATTGTATCTGTTTGTATGTAAACTTCAGATGCACAATATAAACATCGATTATACAATGAACATCTTGATACCATAGTTTGAATCTTTTAAGCTCACTGGGAAGTTTGGAGAAGTGCCTGATAGGACACAGAAAGTTCATTATTTCCACAGCAAAAGAGTTGAGCAAAGCCCCGGTATAAGAAATGCTGGTTATCGTTTTTTTTTTTTAAGTTTTATTGCTCCTTCGGTGTATACAAGATGTACCAAGATAAATTACAAAATTGTTCCTGAAACCAATTTCAATAAATATTTACACTATGGTACAAGTGGAAATGAGTAATATGTGTATTGATATGGGTGTAAATAACGGCAGTGAAAAATGAACAGGAAAAAACACTGCGGCATGGTTTCCGTTTGTCGTACTTCGCTGCACAAAGTAACGACAATGAATGCACCAGGAGACAGCCGTCTTTGTTACTTCGGAAAAGAGTGATAACATTTTGTAATTAGGTCTGCACAGTAATTATTCTGGGACGATTTAATTTCAGTCTGTAGCCTACCTGCCCATTTCAACTCGTACTTTGCACGAATCTCGAATGAAATTGTAAAATCTTCACCAAAACTTTTACACGGCTGTTCACGCTGTTTTACACGACCACCAATATAAATATGATTAGTATATGACACTTTTATGAAACATCATTATAGCGCGTGTGACCTACGACGAAATGAGAAGAAAATGATTCCCACACATAGTGCGATTAGGTTTGCAGCAGTCGATTTATATTTCCAACAGATGAACTTAACACAGTTGCTGTTGTGATGCTAAACGGAAAAACACATTTGGATAATTTGTGTAGGCTACTGACTGACTGACGGGGGACCGCGGTAGCACAGTGGTTAAGGGCGGTAGCACAGTGGTTAAGGGCGGTAGCACAGTGGTTAAGGGCGGTAGCACAGTGGTAAAGGTGCTGTGCTACAAATCAGAAGGTCGCCGGTTCGATTCCAGATGGTGTCAATGGATTTTTCTTTGACATAAAATACTTCCGATTGCACTATGGCCCTGGGGTCGACTCGGCCTGTAACAGAAATGAGTACCAGGAGTATTTCCTGGGGGTAAAGGTGGCCGGTGTCACGAAATCTGGGAACCTTAACTTCCTCCTCTGGGACTGTCCAGGCCTGTAATGGGACACCTTTACCTTTACTGACTAACTGACGGGCTGAATAATTATCTAAGTAACCAACCAGCCGGCTAACAAACAAACCAATCCGTTGAGCAGAGACCTACTTGTATTGTTGATTCGTTCTCATGCAAGGAACTTATTCCTCGCATTTAATGGGACTTGGTAAGTTCGTTGGGCCTACCATCTTCCAAGAACCCGTTGCTTGTCCGTACGTGAGTCAGATGAATCCTGTTCGCGCTGCTACAAATCTAAATAAACAGTCATGATGCCTTTCCACACTTCATTCAAAACATGTCGTCAGAAGTCTTCTCCTTCGCCATGTTGGCACTTTTCAGTACTAGTGAGACATTTGATGCTAAATCCATATGCACGATCGTAGTGTTCCCATTGCTCGTGTGTAGCGGTTAGTTAGCTTAATAGAATCGAAAGTTGGCCAAATATATATCAGTAAGTTCTTAACCCTTTAAACTTTTCATTGTCTCGCTGAAAGCAATGGCCTTTCTAGTTTGCAATATTTTTTCGTTTTCAAACTATCAGTGACAGAATTGTGATCCGTCGTGTTGTAAAGTTCAGGTTAAATATTCATCGCCATTCAGCAGTTTAAATGACACGCCTACGTCGCGTATTCAATGCGGTAGCGAACGAAACTAAGGTTAAATAATACCAACATGCAAAGGGGTAAAGGTAAAGGTAAAGCAGTCCCATTACAGGCCTGGAGTGGCCCAGAGGATTCCAGGAAGTTAAGGTTCCCCGATTTCATGACAACGGCACAGGATGGTGGTAAGGTTGTCAGCCTTACGCACCGGCCGCCTTTACCCCAGGAAATGGTTCTGGTACTCATTTCTATTAGAGGCTGAGTCGACCGTACCACCATATTGTGATCGGAAGGATCAATGAAAAATTCCAATGACACCAGCTGGGATCGAACCAGCGACCTTGGGATTTGTAGCACAGCACCTTAACCACTGTGCCACCGCGGGCCCCCCCCCCACTCGAAGGGGTAATACAGGTAATTATTGTTATTGGGTAAAAACCTTGAACATGAATAACAAGAATGTGTTTAAAGGACTCAAGTGAAGTAACAACCCGTTTTAGTCGAAAATGCCCAAAAACTGTTTTAATAAATATGTTCCGTGTCGTATATTATCGAAGTGTGCTAACTGAAATTACTTAGGTGTCAGTCAGGCAATCGAGGGGGCACACATACCAACATATTAATTGGTATAAAAAGCGCTAAAATACGTACGATTACACGGTTGAGCTATCAAACAGGACTTAAAAGATATCCTTACTCTTTGGCTACTGTACACCAAAGGGTAGGTGTCAGGATAGCGTAATCAGTATAACGACTGGCTTCGAGCTGGACGGTCTGGGCTTCAAATCGTTGTAGGGGCAGGAAATTCCTCTCCAAAGTCGTTCGGACCGGCGTTGGGCTCACCCAGCCTCGTGTGCAGTATGTACCGAGGCTGTTTCCTGGGGGTAAAGCGGGCGTGGCGTGCCCATGACCACCAACCCCCGTCTGGCGCCAGTTAAGAATGAGTAGATGTATACTTCTACTCCCCTATCTTTGCCATTTATGGCATTTTATGGGGTGTTCCTGGCCGTACCAAAGGACGGCTGATGTATGTTGGTAGGCCTGAAGGTCTTCACATTGTTTCGGGAGTTGGTAGGCCAGCTGTTCCTGTTTTCGGCGGAGTGAGCATCATCGACGCGTTTTTCATATGTTTTCATTGTGTTTGCACACAAGTGGCAATTATTACGTTCGTACTGCCTAGTATTCAGAACCCCTTGGGATCAGTCCCGAACTTTCCTCTAATATTTAAAACAAGACAGGCAATATACGTATATCGCAACATTGAGTGCGTTCGTACGACCATTGTTGCAGTGGAAAACAGTATTACATATTTTGAGAGTGTGTTTGTAGACTAAGGTATCTGGCATGCAGTGCGCATGCGCCATTTTGTCATCTGTGGCTTGTCCGGCTCTACAATTTTTTTTCCACGTTATCTCATAAACGGTACGATTTTCGAAAAAAGTTATTGAACAGAAACGTGTGTTTTGATTTTCTCTACAACCTCTGTCTGAAACATTTTTCATTCTAAAAAGAACTGAGCGAAATGTGATCAAAAATGTATATTGGTCTTCATGTGAAGTGCCCGTTTTGTTTGTCAGATTTTAATAAAGCTTGAATTTTCTCAAAAGATTTTCGAAACACATTCAAGTATCAAATTTAATGAAAATTCATCCAGTGTGAGCCGAGTTGTTCCATGCGGACGGATGGACAGACAGACAGACATGACGTACCTCATAGTCGCTTTTCGCAATATTGCGAACGCTCGTAAAACGTTAAAAGGTAATAACGAATCTCAGAGCGGTGAAAACCAATCACATGAAGAAGGGAACAGAGACGACTCTCGAAACGTCACGTGTACGATGTGTACCACCGATATTTGCATACTGTTTACCAAAATATCAGTATAGAGCATCACCCTTTGTCGTAAGCATTTAGAGAATCGCCTGGCTTTAGTGTTCCATAAACAAGGTGAATCCATATTACGAGAGCCCACCAGCGTATGCCTGTACATGCAAGTCATTGTAGCTGTGGGTGTCCATGCCAGCTAATACGTGCTCCATCAGATATTACCTGCAAGTCTCGGAAGATTATATGAATTCATAGCCTGCTATAACCCATTGCACGTCTGCACACGATCTGTTAAGGCTGATGATCCTCACCCTTGTGTTGTTACGGTACAGACCAGGGTTGGCCACCTGTGTTTTGGCCCATTGGCTGATGCACTGGGAATGTTTTCTGCCCGCGTATAATTTGTAGAACAAGGACGGTTAAACCCAGAATTTCTTCACCGTCATTATCAATTTAGACTGTAATTGGGCCATATCTTTTGCGCATTGAAATCATCGTTCATTAGCTGTGAACAGCAGTGAAGGTCTTATCATGTCATTTTCTCCGATGAAGTTTCCTGATCAAAAATATTCTCTACAGTTCTTAAGCCCGATATATGAATGCAGTCTGTCCCGCTGTTTATGGTTGCTTGATTTGGTTACCCTACTAGCATCCAGTGAAGATTCCCCCCCCTATTTTGGCCACCAACTTCTCGTGTGTAATTAGTTCTCCATATTGTTTTCACTTCACAGAACGTGACCGTCGAGTGGGTACTATTACTTTCTGTTAGGGAGGGTCTGGGGGTCAAATCTCAGCCTCGAGACGAGTCATCCGGACTGCTGTATTTGGATCTTTCCACAGCCCTTAAGTCACAATTCCGGGATGTTACCTAAAATTAGCCCACGTCCGTTTCCCTTCCGTTCCTTTCCAATTAATTATTCACCAATAGCCCTACCTTTCGGCGTTCCATGTTTTGAAGATCTGACGTACATAGATAAACTAATTCTTTTCCTTGTAGGTCAAAATGCGTCTTTCAGAACTGTTCTCAAACATCCTGAATTATTGATATTCTCTTAAAATTAGGTACCAAAATTCACCCACAACAAAACGTTTTGAACGTAACAAATTGGTGTTGCCGGATTTCGCTCAACTTTTCGCTATATGTAGGAATGTACGTCGGTTATCTTACGTAAACTACCGTCCTCGGGAAACTATATGATTGTATGTATATTATGTACGTATGTAACGTGTACCATGTATGTATTTGTATGTACGTATGTTTCCGTGTAGGGAGGCTGTTTCCAAGCATGTCTGTCTCATCTATGAAGCTCGCAGGATCATGCTTACGTTATTTATTTAGAATTTCAACGTGGACCTGTTACGGAAGGATGAGGTGGACGGGACATGCTTAACCGGAATATCTGCAGGGAAACGAAATAGGCATTTAATAATAATAATATTTATTTACTGCAATTGGGTTGTTACCCGGTGGCAGTGTTTATTTTACATGTAAACAAACATGAAATTGGTTACTACTAAACTTTAGTCGGGAGGGCTACATGAGAAGCATGTAGTGGCAACTTGGAATCTTGGGAACCATCTCAGCATTTGCTTTTAGGCACAGGGAAAC
>Ga0123355_10002825_pt1 | contig 24652 bp, 18 predicted proteins | sample TergutEmb28metaG_3_FD_89872 | JGI IMG/M metagenome (GOLD analysis project Ga0123355, IMG submission 89872) | Embiratermes neotenicus P1 segment gut microbial communities from Petit-Saut dam, French Guiana - Emb289 P1 | ecosystem: Host-associated > Arthropoda: Insects > Digestive system > Gut ...
GTATATTTTTACAAGACAAGGCGTGAGGAGGGCGAATACCCATCGGTATTTAACTGACGAACAACGCAGTATTGTGAAAATATACACGGAAATATGCAACTTTTGGGTGACACAGACCACTAGGTATCACGAAAGAAATGGTCATTATTATGGAAAATAATAAATCAATACTTGTCAAGGTAATCTACATAACGCTTGGAGTGACTGCACTTGGCTTGGGAGCTATTGGTACGGCAGTACCTTTAATTCCTACCACTCCGCTTGTTATACTAGCTGCAGTATGTTTTGGTAAAAGCTCACAAAGACTTCACACATGGTTTCTTACAACACGACTATATAAAAGTACGGTAAAAAAGTTTATACAAAAACGTGTGATGACGTTAAAGGCAAAGCTGATACTAATTAGCTCTATAACGATATTTATGGGTATAAGCTTTTTGACTATGGTTATTTTTCATGTTCCATATTTTGTGCGCATAATACTGGTAGTAATATGGCTTCTACATGTGGTATACTTTGGGTTCAAAGTGAAAACTGCAGAGGACGAGTAATGTGTTTCAAAAATGAAGTACTAAAATCAGAAAGGATTTTATATTATGGCAATTAAAGTTACGGTTTGGAACGAATATGTTCACGAAGTCGAAGAAGAAGCAATTGGAAAACTTTACCCTAAAGGCATACACGGGTGTATTGCCGAATTTTTAGAAAAAGCTGGCATGAAAGCACATACAGCAACCTTACGTGAACCTGAACATGGTTTGTCGGAGGAAGTTCTAAATGATACGGATGTACTAATTTGGTGGGGACACGTGGCGCATCAGGAAGTTGATGATAAAATAGTCGAAAAAGTATATGCCCGTGTTTTAGATGGCATGGGACTGATTGTTTTGCACTCAGGACATGCCAGTAAAATATTTAACAAGATTTGTGGAACAAACACTGGCGAACTTAAATGGCGCGAGGTCGGTGAAAAGGAAATTCTTTGGGTCGTTGACCCTTCTCATCCAATCGTGGACGGTTTGCCAGAGAAAATAATTATTCCCTCTGAGGAAATGTATGGTGAGTACTTTGGCATTCCTGCACCAGACGAATTGCTGTTCCTGAGTTGGTTTGAAGGTGGCGAAGTTTGCCGTAGTGGTTTTTGTTACCATAGGGAAAAAGGAAAGGTATTTTATTTTCGCCCGGGTCATGAATCTTTTGGGACATTTTACATACCTGAAGTTCAACAAGTGATAATCAATGCGGTAAAATGGGCTACGCCGATAAATTTCCCCGAGCTTGTGCGCGGCATGGTGGATCCCATCATAGATTTCACTCCATCGGGCGATTTTACAAGCGTCCACTAAGCTAAAGATAGGAAGGATGTTCACAATAATGGCAGACAAAATAATTCGAATGGGTATAATAGGTTACGGTGGCATGGCACGCTGGCATCATATGATGATGCAAACGCAAGACAATTTAGGCATTCAGGCAGTTGCTGTATACGATATAAGTGAAGCGGCGAATATGAAAGCAAAAGAAGACGGATTGCGTGTATGCTCGAGTGCAGCAGAGTTGTTATGTAAAGATGATATTGATGTAGTTTTAATTGCTACACCAAATGACTGGCACAAACCATATGCATTTCAGGCGATGGATGCTGGTATAGATGTAATATGCGAAAAACCGGTAACATTATGTTCTGCAGACTTGCAAGAAATGATTGACAAAGCCAACGAAACAGGACTCATGATGACAGTACATCAAAACCGCAGGTGGGATCCCGATTATCGTGCGATCCTTAAAGTGCGTGACGAAGGTACAATTGGCAATATATTTAAAATAGAATCTCGTGTTTCCGGTGCAAATGGTATACCGGGTGACTGGCGTGCAGTCAAGTCTGAAGGCGGCGGCATGATATTGGATTGGGGTGTTCATCTTATCGATCAAATATGCGATGCTTACAAAGAAAAAATAACGCAAGTCTACGCACGGGTGCAGCATATAACGAATCAAGAGGTGGATGATGGTTTTATGGCAGTATTAACTTTTGAAACAGGCTTAGTAGCAGTTTTAGAGGTGACTACAACAACATATGTCAATTATCCACGCTGGCATGTTTCTGGTCTGTACGGTACAATTCAGATAGATGACTGGGATTTGAATGGTAAAATTGTGCGTGAAGTCGCGAAGCAAGGGCATGATGAGCTTGTGCCTATACAAGCCGGAGTCGGACTTACAAAAACTATGTCTCCTCGCAGCTCATCAACAGTAGAAGAGCTACCTGTTCCCAAAGTAGGAGGACAACACATCGAAGATGAGTGGAGAAAGTTCTATGATAATATAGTTGCTCATATTAACCACGGAGTGCCTTTTATTGTAAAACACGACGAAGTTATGAGAGTAATGAAAGTCATGGAAGCGATATTTCAATCCGAAGCAGAAAATAGGGCGATAGATACATATTTATAGACGCCTTGAAAGCAACACTCGCCGAGAGGTGACACTATTGACTTCACAGATTAACTACGAAATAGTCGAATAGATTTCAGTTGTAATACATGATACAATGGCAAAAAATTATATTAGGTATTAAGAGGTATTAAATGTCTAATTATATTAGTGCGATGACAAAATCCGGGGATGTGGTCTGCTATATTATTGATTCCACCAACATTGTTGCCCGTGCTGAACAAATTCATAAAACATCAGCTGCCGTTACTGCGGCACTGGGGAGGCTGCTTACCGCAGCCTCTTTGATGGGTTCAAGACTTAAAGGCGAGACGGATTCACTTAATCTTCAGCTCAAAGGAAATGGTCCTGCAGGGTCATTCTTGGCGATTGGTGAGCCATCCGGTGACGTTCGTGGGTATGTGCAAAATCCAATAGTTGAACTTTCATTAAACCAGCATGGTAAACTTGATGTTGCCGGTGTTGTTGGAAGGGATGGATACTTACATGTGATTCGCGATTATGGATTTGGTGAACCATATATCGGCACTTCTCCGATTATTTCCGGAGAAATCGCAGAAGATATCACTCATTATTACGCCACAAGCGAACAGACACCAACAGTATGCGCATTGGGTGTGCTGATAGACAAGGATCTTACTGTAATAAATGCAGGCGGTTTTATTGCTCAATTGTTGCCTGGTGCAAAGGAAAAGGCGATTGAAATATTAGAAGCTAATGTAAACACCATGCCACCAATTACACAGCTTCTAAGCGATGGAAGGTCTCCGGAAGATATAGCAGGTATTTTACTAAGCGGCTTTGAGTATGAAATATTGGAGAGGCGTACAACCGAATATCACTGCAATTGTACAAGAGAACGAGTGGAACGCATCCTCATAAGCGTAGGTGCTGATGATCTTGAACAGATGGCAGAGGAGCAACCAGTTACTGAAGTTAATTGTCATTTCTGCCCGAAAGTATACCGCTTTAGTCCGGATGAACTACGCAGTTTGGCGGAGCAAGCAAAATGAGTTGTAGGGACAAACTGCATTCGTCCGCATACGGCAAGTAAGATAGTTGATAGAAACAATGGAAATTGATTAGCAGAGTGAAAAATAGGTGAAAAATTGATTGACAAAGTTCAAAAATATATTGACAAGAGCTTGTGAATACATTATAATCATTTGATGTGTGCAGGAGGTCGTTTTTATGATGCTCGATCTTCGAGAGATAATTGGTGTTCCCGGTGGGAAAGTATCCTTTGACTTTGAACCTGACATGTCGGAAGCGGCAAGTGGTTCAATTAGCCGGATAAATGAACCGGCGAGAGCGGCGGGAAACGTTATAAATACAGCTGGAATGTTAACGTTTTCGGCGAATGTAGATGCAGTATGCATATGTATCTGCGCAAGATGTCTCAAAGAGTTTGAACATCCTGTACATAGACGTATATCGGCGAATCTCACTGAAGGGGGAGAGGGTGAAGACCCAGACGGTTACTTCCTTCAGGGAGACAAGATCGACGCAAACGAGATAGTAGTTACAGAATTCATTCTGGATATGGAAGATACGCTACTATGCAACGAAGATTGTGTCGGACTATGCCAAAGTTGCGGTTCTGATTTAAATATCGAACCATGCAAATGCAAAAAAGAAGTAGATCCCAGACTTGCTGTTCTTAGCCAGTTGTTGGATACAGAATAGTAAGCGAAGATAAATTGTTAATTCATATAAAAATTACCGGGAGGTGTTATTATGGCAGTACCAAAGAGTAAGGTATCAAAAGCGAGAAGAGACAAGAGGCGTTCCTCTCACTGGAAGTTAAAAACTCCCGGTCTTACTAAATGTGTAAAATGCGGCGAGTTTCGTTTACCACATAGAATTTGTAAGGCATGTGGGACATATAACGGACGTGAAGTCAGCTAGCACGACAGACAATTTTGTCAAAGCCTAAAGCGGGGAGAGTCCCCGATTTTTCACGATTAGAGGAAGATAGTTGTTTTGTGTACAAGGTATAGTGAAAGAGATGGTAATAATATAAATGAATGCAGTTGTTAAATCATTAATGCCAAATTCTCCTGCGTCTAAGACTAATATCAATGTAGGCGACATACTGCGCAGAATTAACGGTGCAGATATAAATGATTATCTAGATTATGAGTATCATTCATATGATGAAGAAGTACTGCTTGAATTATTATCTCCGGATAAAAAGGTAAAGCTTATTCAGATAAATAGGATTGAGGGTACTGACATAGGGATTGAGTTTGAATCTTTTCTTATGGATAGAGAGCGTAGTTGTAAAAATAAATGTATCTTCTGTTTTATTGACCAACTGCCAACTGGAATGCGTGATACGTTATACTATAAAGATGATGATTTCAGGCTATCATTTCTACAAGGTAATTATATTACTTTGACGAACTTATCGCACGAGGATGTAGAGCGAATTATTAGCTTGCGCATTAGCCCAATTAACGTGTCATTACATACTCTTGACTCCAAATTGCGTTCATATATGCTTGGTGGAGAAATGGGCGGCAATAGCCTTAGTGCATTTATGAAGCTTGTAAAAGCAGGTATAACCCTCAATTGTCAAATTGTTTGCTGCCCTGGTATAAATCATGGGAAAGAGCTATCTAAAACAATAATGCGATTAATGAAAATGGGCAGACATATCAATAGTGTTTCAATAGTGCCAGTCGGATTGACAAAGCATCGACAAGGGCTTACAAAACTTCGTGCATTTGATAAAAAACTCGCATTGCAAACAATAAAGCTAGTTGAGCATTATGGAGATGTTTGCTTGAAATTGCGTGGTTCACGAGTATTTTATTGTGCTGATGAGCTATATATGATGGCAGGTTTAGAACTTCCGAATAATGAATTTTATGAAGATTATCCACAACTAGAAAACGGTGTTGGCATGATGCGTCTGTTTATAACAGAATTTGAAAAAGCTTTGTCGAGTAATACAAAAAAACCACTAAGCTTTTCTGAAGTGTCAATTGCAACAGGAGTTCTGGCTCATCCACATTTAACAAATATTTCAAACATGATAACGGCTAAGTATGATAAAATCTTATGTAATGTCTACGCAATAAGAAATGAGTTTTTTGGTGAGAGTGTAGTTGTGTCTGGACTTATAACCGGAACTGATTTAATAAACCAATTGAAAGATGAGCAGTTAGGGTCAAGGTTGCTTATTCCGCAGAACATGTTAAGAAACAAGGGTACATCAGATTCATCAGGTGGCTCAACCGATGATGTGTTTCTTGATGATGTAACAGTATTGGATGTATCAAATGAATTAGGTGTGCCAATTCGTATAGTAAAGCAAGATGGCGCAGACTTGCTCAGAGCGTTTGTTGAACGATGAATTGCCGCCCATAACAGGCAGTAGTTTTAGTTTATGAAAAACTAACGTCATTCTGCGACTTCGCGCAGAATGGCGAAGTGGGAGGGGTTATAACAATATGCCAAAGAATTTAGTTGCGATAGTTGGACGTCCGAATGTAGGAAAATCTACATTGTTTAACCGACTCGTTGGAAAGCGTTTATCCATTGTTGAAGATACACCGGGAGTCACCCGGGATAGACTTCATGCTACGACTGATTGGAACGGGCGTGAGTTTGATTTGATTGATACTGGCGGTATAGAGCCAACAGCAGATTCAGAGATGCTGATTTTTATGCGTGAACAAGCTATGTTAGCCATCGAAATGGCTGATGTTATCGTATTTGTTACTGATTTTACAACAGGTGTTACTGCAGCAGATGAAGATGTTGCACGTATGCTATTGAAATCTGGAAAGCCTATCATACTTATAGTAAATAAAATGGATACACCCGGTCCTGAACATCCGGATATTTATGAGTTTTATTCACTTGGACTTGGCGATCCTATCTCGATTTCAGCTACGCACGGTCATGGCACTGGTGATTTATTAGATGAGTGTGTGCGCTTGTTACCGCCGAAGTCAGATGATGAGGAAGAAGATGACGTAATTCGTGTTGCTGTTATTGGTAAACCAAATGCAGGGAAATCATCACTTATTAATAAAATACTTGACGAAGTGCGTGTAATCGTGAGTGACCAGGCAGGCACAACACGTGATGCTGTTGATACATCATTTGAGAATAAGCATGGCAAGTATATCTTCATTGATACTGCCGGACTTAGACGTAAATCTAAAATTGACAACAGAATCGAGCACTATAGTGTATTGCGTGCTAAGATGGCGATTGAGCGCGCCGATGTGTGTGTAATAATGATTGATGCTCGTGAGGGTGTAACAGAGCAGGATACGAAAGTGGCTGGTCTTGCACATGAAGCAGGCAAGGCGAGTATTATTGCAGTAAACAAATGGGATTTAATTGAAAAAGAAACAAACACGATGGAAGATATGCGTAAGGAAGTTATGCGTGATCTCAGTTATATGACATATGCACCTGTGTTGTTCATTTCCGCGTTGACTGGACAGCGTGTTGAGAAACTGTTTGGTTTAATAAACTTTGTGAATGAGCAAACAGTTACAAGAATATCAACAGGCACGCTAAATGGCATACTTGCAGACGCAACAGGGCGTGTCCAACCGCCTACCGATAGAGGACGCAGGCTAAAAATATACTATATAACTCAAACAGGTGTTCGTCCACCGACATTTGTATGTTTCTGTAATGATGCAAAATTATTTCATTTTTCATATTTGCGATATTTGGAAAATCAAATTAGAGCAGTATTCAGCCTAGAAGGCACACCAATACGAATGATAGTAAGAGAACGCGGTGATTAGAACGGGTGCAGATGGCTAGCCCCTAATCCCTAAATTTTTTGTTGACACTAAGCGCGTAAAAGTATAAAATTTACAGCAACTATGACTTAAAGTTTAAAGATAAGAAGGTAGCGTAATGTTTATTTTACTAATGCTTATAGCCGCATTGCCCGCATACATTCTTGGCAGCCTAAACGGAGCGATAATTGCATCAAAAACATTTTTTCGAAAGGATATCCGCGATTACGGAAGCGGAAATCCCGGACTTACGAATTTCTACAGAACTTTCGGCAAGGTCGGGGTACTTCTTGTTATTTTTATTGATGTTCTAAAGACAGTTGCGCCTGTCTTGTTTGGTGGTTGGCTGTTTGCTACATTTACCGATATGCATGTTTCTGAGATATGGACGGTCAGACCACTGGAATTTTTCCTAAACGAAGCATTCTTTGGACAAGCTCTTGCAGGATTTTTTGTAATGCTGGGACATTGCTTCCCATTGTTTTATAAATTTAAAGGTGGCAAAGGTGTAACAGCTATCGGTGCGATTGTTATAGTTATTGATTGGCGACTTGCTCTCATAGCGTGGGGTGTATTTATTCTTGTTGTTATAATAACAAGATTTGTTTCATTAGGTGCAATGCTCGGTAGCATAGCGTTCCCGATATCAATGGTAATTTTAAGTAATGTTGGATTTGCAGAGTTTGGCGGAATTGCGGAGCTGAATATAATTATAATGTGTGTATTACTCGTTATAGTGAGGCATATACCAAATATAAAGAGACTCGTAAAAGGTGAAGAATCGCGGTTCAGTTTTAAACGATCGAATAGTACATAGAGGGCAGAGAAAACTGCTCTCTATGCATATAATACTAAACAGGAGATGTATAACTTTGCACATTAAGCTAAATGATTATCTAAAAATGTATAAAAATAAGCGGGTAGCTGTGATTGGAGCAGGCATTAGCAATACCCCGCTTATTAATATTTTATTAGACGCAGGAATTGAAACAACTGTATGTGATCGACGTACAAAAGAAGAAATCGGGGAAATTGCGGAGTGCTTTGAAAAGGCCGGAGCAGTTCTCCGTCTTGGTGAGCACTATCTTAGCGATTTAACTGAGGATGTTATTTTTCGTACCCCCGGGCTAATGCCAACGACTCCTGCTCTTGTCGACGCTGTCGCACGCGGAGCAACGCTTACAAGTGAAATGGAAGCTTTTTTTGACATTTGTCCATGCAAAACCATTGCAGTCACAGGTAGTGATGGAAAAACCACAACAACTTCGATAATTGCGGAGCTGCTTAGAAATGAAGGGAAAACAATACATGTTGGCGGGAATATTGGCACACCTTTGTTATGCAGAGCTGATGAAATAAAGCCTGATGATATAGCTGTTATCGAGCTATCATCTTTTCAGTTGGTGACAATGAAAACAAGCCCCAATATCGCTGTAGTTACAAATCTTTCACCTAATCATCTTGACGTGCATAACGACATGGAAGAGTATATTGAAGCGAAGAGCAATATATTTATGCACCAAAACAAGTCAGATATAGCTGTATTTAACCTTGACAATGAAGTGACCCGCAACTATGCAAAGTCAGCACCGGCAGATGAAGTATTGTTTTTTAGTAGGCATGACAAGGTTACAAATGGTGTGTATCTAAAGAATGGAATAATATACGAATCCAGAAATGACGCGCGAGAGGAAATAATGAATGCGGATGACATCGTTTTACCTGGTGTCCACAATATTGAAAATTATCTTGCAGCATTTGCAGCAGTATTGGGAATTGTAAGTTATGAGACAATGCGAAAAACTGCAATGAGTTTTTGCGGTGTTAAGCATCGTCTTGAGTTTGTGCGTGAGTTTCGTGGTGTAAAATACTTTAATGATTCTGTTGCCTCCAGTCCGAGTAGGACAATTGCAGGACTAAAAGCGTTTACTGATAAAAAGAATAGTCTGCTACCGGAAAATGATGAAAAGAATTTGATTCTTATTGCTGGTGGCAAAGATAAGGGTATTCCTTTTGATGAACTAGGTAATGAAGTTGCCGGTAGAGTGAAGAAGTTAGTGCTTGTCGGTGCCACGGCAAGTGATATATGTACTGCAGTTGAGTGTGCAATGAGTGCAGACGCAGAGCCTAATGATTCATACGAGTTGGAAATAATAAAGTGTGATAGTTTTGAAGATGCCGTAGACACTGCTTCAAAAGTTGCAGATGTTGGTGATGTTGTTCTTTTGTCTCCTGCCTGTACTTCCTTTGATATGTTTAAGAATTTTGAAGAACGTGGCGATCGATTTAAAGATTTAGTGAATAAATTAATGTAAAGGGATAATTTTATATGAAATTAGACATTATTAGTAGTTTAACAGAACTTTGTAGTGTGCCGGGACCTGCGGGGTTTGAGGAGCAGGTTGCCGAGTGTGCTAAATCTATGCTTGAGCCTTTTATGGATGAGGTGTGGACTGATGTGTTAGGTAATGTCATTGGTGTTCGTCGTTGTGGCAAAGAGAATGCACCTAAATTATTGTTTGATGCTCATATTGATGAAATTGGTTTTGTGGTGACTGGTGTTGAGGAAGGTTTTTTGAGATTTTCCAGACTTGGTGGTTTTGATGAGAGAGTCATTCCGGCAACAGGTGTGATGGTGTGCACAGATCCACCACTTTACGGTGTTATCTCCGTGTTGCCTCCGCATATTATTAAGAAAAAAGATGCAGAGAAGAATTTTGAAATTGAAAATTTATACATAGATGTTGGACTTTCTCAAGAGGAAGCTTCTCGACTCGTCGTTCCCGGGACCCACGGTGTTTTTGCTAATGAAGCAAAGCGTTTTGGCGAGAGTATGTTTTATGGCAAGGCGATTGATGATAGGGCAGGATTTGTTGCTATTCTACGCGCTCTTGAACTGTTGAAAGATGCGACCCTTGATGTTGATATTTACGTAATGGGAAGCGTTCAGGAGGAAGTTGGTGTACGAGGTGCGACAACCGGAGCATATTCAATCGCACCTGATTACTGTGTTGTTGTAGATGTGGATCATGCCAAAACTCCTGATACAAAACCGACAGAAACAAATATAGGATTAGGTGATGGTGCAATTATTTCACGTGGTCCGAACATGAATCCTAAGCTAGTTGAAAAAATAATCGATTTGGCAAAAGAGAAGGATATTAAACATCAAATAAATGTTGTAGCGACCGGCAGTAGTGGAACAAATGCACGTGCTATTCAGGTTTCAAGAGGTGGCGTTGCAACAGCGCTACTTGGTCTACCTATGAAGTATATGCACAGTGCATATGAAGTCATTTCATTAGACGATATTGAATATATAGCACAGTTACTCTGTGAAACCGCAAAAGCAATGAAAGGAGAAACAGCATAATGTTAGAAACATTAAAGAACCTTTGTATGCTTGATGGCGTATCCGGAAGTGAAGATGAGGTAAGAGACTATATTATTGAACGCGCAAAAAAGCACTCTGATGATGTTATTGTAGATACTATGGGTAATGTCATTGTTTTCAAAAAAGGTGATGTTGTACCTAAAGAGAAGCTAGTTCTCTGTGCTCATATGGATGAAATTGGTTTAATTGTTACAAGCTTTACCGATGATGGATACCTAAAAGTCGCATATGTTGGCGGCATAGATGGGCGTGTTATTTTAGGCAAGGCTGTGAGAGTTGGGGAAAATAAGATTCAAGGCGTAATAGGCTGCAAGGCAATTCATCTCGTAAAACCTAAAGATCGAGCAGTTCCTGTGGGAATCGAAGATATGTATATCGATATCGGTGTGAAAAGTCGTAGTGAGGCAGAGAAGCTCGTATCTCTTGGCGATGCTATTGCCTTTGATGAAGATGTGCGGGAATTTGGTGATGGATTTATTAAGGCGAAGGCAATTGATGATAGATTTGGTTGTGCAGTTTTGTTGGAGTTGATAGAGTCAAAGTTGCCTGTTGATTGTACGTTTGTGTTTACAGTTCAAGAGGAAGTTGGACTAAGAGGTGCATTTACTGCGGCTTATACGACTGCACCGGATATTGCAATTGCTGTTGAGGGTACGACAGCTGCTGATCTTCCTTCTGTTTCAGCAAACAAGAAGGTATGTAAACTCGGAGCTGGTCCTGTAATTCCGTTTATGGATGCCGGTACTATTTATAATAAAGAGGTGCAAAAGGTTTTGCAAGGCATTGCTGATAGGAATGATATCCCCTGGCAAACTAAAACATACATTTCAGGTGGTACTGATGGCGCCGCGTTCCAAAGGTCACGAGGCGGTGTAAAGTCTGTTGGTGTAGCCGCACCTATTCGTAATTTGCACTCTCCGGCATGTGTGGGCAAGATTTCAGACATGGAAGATGTGCAGAGGCTTATTTGGTTGTTTCTTGAGGAAATGAGTAGTAGATAATTGGTTGTTCTATTAGAGCTAGTGTTCTGTAAAGTCTAAACTTGCGTATAGTGCTGAGTATATTTTTTGCTCGGCGAGGCGAGAGGAGGGCGAATACCCATTGGTATTTAACCGACGATTAACGAGGCAGAGTGAAAAATATACCAGCGATATATGCAAAATTTAGGCTTTACAGACCACTAGTAGGTATTTAAGCGGGTATTACCATCATCGCCACTTTTCATTCAGGCAAAGAATTCCTGCATGCAGTTGAAAACAATGCGACATTTCATATTGTGTTTATGGATATTGAAATGGAGACAATGAACGGAATTGCAGTAGGACATCAGTTCAGAAAATGTGTTAACCATGATGAAGTTACGTTGATTTATATATCAAGTCATGAATCATACTCAAACACGGCGACTAATGCTCTGATTACAAAATCTGATGAGATTAATGAATGTCAGAGAGAAGAGTACTACGGTACTTGTGCTTTTCGATGGGGGACATATGTCAAAAAAAATAATCATATTGCTGTTTGTGTTGGTTAATATACTGTTATTTTTCAATATTAGGGAAGTATATATGGAAAACGACTACACCGATATGCTTCAAATTTATATAGTTCAACCAGATGTTGTACATGCATCATTAATAATAAATAATCCAAATAACGAGTCCATTTCTGATGCCTCAAGTGAAGCTATTTTTGATATGTTCAGGCATTTGGCTCAAACCTATGATGTGGTGATTTCGTATAGCGAAGCTAATCATGGAAGAAGCGAGTATGTTTATTATGTTATAACAAATACCCCCATTGATGAGCGCTTTAATTTGCTTGCTGATGTTTCCCTTAACTTTATTAATCACGTTGACTATTTTTATACGAATCAACGCAACATAGAAAATGGAATTACATTTTTCTTACTTAACGATCGCATTGATGTTCGTTTTTATCCGATAACTGCAATGGACACAATTATGGGTGGAGCATATTTTATTATTGCCCGTTCACAAGCGGAGCTTGACGAAATAATTGGGATTTTTATGGCTGAGTTTGATTCATATGTCGATGAAATCATTAATTTCGGTGCAGATCCATTTGATATAGAAGAAGCAATCTCTTCATTCTTATCGCCAATTATCGTAGTGACTATGGCATTAATTGCCTTAGTCATCATTATGTATTTTCATACTAATTCAAAAAAAATCGCAATTCTTAAGACTATGGGGATGTCATTATTTCAAGTTGCAAATAAACTATTTTTGCCTTTACTACTCTCTATTGCATTAGCCATTATTGTCCTCAACATTTTGCTCTTCATGTTCTTTGTCGGTGCAATAAATGTGCGCACTGTTCCGATAATTTGGACACTTGCGCATTCCGTAGGACTACAACTCTTAGGAGTAACAATCACTCTTATACTGAGTAGTTTATTACTATTGTGCATTCCTACATACTCTCTTTTAAAAAACAGCAATATTAACCGTTTTCTAATGGGTGCAAATTACATTTTGAAGATTATTGTACTTATCGTGATGTTACCTTTTTTGTCCGGTAGGATTGACTTGCTTCAAGATGACTTCAATATGATTGGTCACGTGCGTTATTATGAGCGAAATGCTTCAATAACGGATTACCAATTTTCGCCAATGCTAATGTCAAGGTATCATAGAGATGGGCATACTTCTCTAATGATGCATATATTCGTAGAAGTTGGCATAGGAAATGTAGAGCCAAATATTGTTTATGAACACCAAGTTTTGTATGAATACCACCGAGCGTTCCGAATCTTGAATGAAGCAGGAGCAATTTTGTGCCAATACTTACCCGGATTTAATGAAATACCATCTGGGCTGCTGGTTAACGAAAATTATTTAGCAAAACATCCGGTGCGAGATTTGCATGGTAATTTAGTGAACTTGAGCCAGATAGACTCAGATGTAGTGCATTTAGTGCCGGAGATTCATTTTAGCTATGCCGAAAGTTTACTTACACAAGGGTATGAGGTTGTGATTATTGATAATGAGCAAGATTTATTTGACTATTCACTTAGTTGGTCCTTTTTAGGGGTTTCATCGCAACCATATTACATAATGGTATACAAGGATTCTGCATTTAGACTGGACGCTTCACCTTTCCGCGATGTTTTTATTGATGATGATATCAACGAGCTTTTGAGAGAGACTTCATTTTACAACCGCATTTTAGTATCTACAGTAGGAGACGAGTTAAATAGCATTCGTGAGTGGCGCTTACAAGAGATAGTAAACCATATGTTGGTAATGATTCCGACATTCGCCTTGATTTTAGTCATTATTATTCAATACTCATATTTGTACTCAAAAGTTTATCGAAAGCGCATTTATGCGAGAAAAATAATGGGACACAGTCAATTGCGGATATTCTCACAGTTACTAATTGAATCAAGTTTGGCAGTTTTCGTTGTGGCATCGATTGCTTGGTATCTTGAACTCGACATCCGACTTTTAGCTGTAGTTATGTTACTTGATATTTTGGTTTATTTAACAGTAGTTGCAATATCACAATGGAAGCATTCATTAGTGTATGACTATTATGAATGATAGAGAGGAAATGTAATGAAGGTAATTGAACTAAGTAATGTTGACAAGAAATTTGGTGAAAAGACTGTAATAAATCAGTTTTCTCTTAAAATTGAAAAAGGGAAAAAATATGCAATTGTTGGTCGCTCCGGATGTGGAAAATCAACGTTACTTAATATAATGGGTGGCATTGAAAAGCCAACAAGCGGAAATGTGGTTATTTTAGGAAATAACAATGTTTTGCCCCATAGCTTCAAAGTAAGAAAGTTGCTACGAAATCACATTTCGTTCTTATTTCAAAACTATGCACTTTCTGATAATGATACGGTGTACAAGAATTTGGAGATGGCACTAACATATAATAAAGATATCAAGAATAAGAAGAAAGCAATTTCATCAGCACTTATAAAAGTGGGGTTGGAAGGCTTTGAACAACAGAAAATCTACACACTAAGTGGTGGTGAGCAGCAGCGCGTTGCTATTGCGAGGTTGCTATTAAAACCCACAGAAATTATTTTAGCTGATGAACCGACCGGTAATTTAGATATAGAAAACCGTGATATTATCTTTGAGCTTTTGATGGAACTCAATAGAGCAGGAAAAACAATTGTTCTTGTTACACACGACTTGGAATTAGCGCAGAAATGTGATGTTGTTGTTGATTTGTAGTTATGTACTAATTATGAATTATGTAGAAAGATGGTATTGTAACGACGAATTGTAATCAATTACTCTCATGATTATAGCTGCTACACTCGCATTAGTTCTTCACATGCTGCTTCGCGAAGCTTCTTTTGCCAGTAGTAAAATTGATTCTCGCGGATTCCCATATTTACGCAATATGCTTTAGCGCTCAAGCCGCTTGATTTATTTCTCGTTGATGGCTCACAAAACTAATATGGAATACCCTCCTTTATTCATTGCCGATTCTATCTGTTTGGTGTTACGATGCACTAAAGTGGTGAGAGGATAAATAGCGACATGACTGGATACCATGTCATTAACCAACGAACATATAGTAACAGGAAACAGTGACTATGAAAAAATTCTATAAAACGTTTTATATTCTACTTTGCTTCTGTATCGTGCTGCTTTCTATCGGCTGCAGTGATGATGTAGATTATGATTCTTACGCAAATTATGAACAAGAAAACACTGTAGGACTCAGTGCTGAACGGAATGAGCAAATCCCTTCACGTGCAGATACGCTCTTCGGTGAGCTACTGCATTATCGTGAACTTGTGCCATTCGGCAACGGTTTTTTTGTTTTCGGCACTACTGTTGAAAATCCTGAAACATTGCAGTTCTATTTTTGTAACATAGATGACGAAAGCGTTACTTTAATAGACCAGACACTAACCGAAAAATTTTGGGTACAAACGTTTTACGCAATGCCTGATGAGTCTCTTTTAATTGCTGGATGGCCTATAGAAGGGGAAGATGAAGAGAATTTACGAGTTAATGATGACGTACTGATGGTATATCGCATATCCGATGTTACGTATGAACGTCTACTTCAATTCCCAGATAGCATAATTTATAGTTTTGCATTGAATGAACAAGATAGCGTGATTTATGTACTGACATCTAACGAGGATGCAGTACATACACTTTTCGCATACTCTTTTTCAGGTGAACATCTATACGAAGTCATACTTGCAAGCTCAATGCAACAAATAATGTTTTCAGAGAGATACCGAACTCTATATGTTCTTGAAATTGTAGGTACGGATAAAATTGTACATTATCTAAATAGTGAAAGCGGTCAACTCAATAAACTCAGCTCTTTCGCACATGGAGCAGGTGCACGATTTTTCCCAAGTATTACTTCTGGTTTTTATGTGGTGGACGGGACAAGTTTTTTTGGTTTTAAGCACGAGACCGATTCATTCGTTGAAATCACAGACCTATCAAGACATGGAATAGTCGGCAATGTCTTGAATATATTTGAGCATTTTGGACAATATGTACTGCACGTAGTTGATTGGTCTACCGGAATGGATAGAATCATTGCAATTACACCATCGCCGGAACATGACGGTCCTGTGCAAATAATTCGACTCGGTAGGTTTGAAGCACGACATGATTTCCTGTTAGAAGTGTTAGTTGCAAACTTCAATTTCTATAATCCACAATACTTTATTGAGATAGTAAATTACTCTGTATATGGCAATGAAGCTCCGCTACGTCTTCACTTAGACATCATGACGGGGGCATCTCCGGATATATTCTTAATGTCAGGTATAGTATTCGATGGTGAATTTGCGCATACCCATCACTTCCTGCCGGTGCAACAATATATTGAAAGAGGTTTGCTTTTAGATTTATCTCCATATATGGAGCGTGATTTGGATATGGACACACTATTCGAGAGTGCAATGCAAGCAACCTCAATAAATGATGCACACTATATTGTTGTACCGTCCTTTTCTCTTAATGCATTTATTGGCAGAAGTGAAACTGTAAGTAGTATCAATAATCAGAGTTTCTCCGGTCTGTTAAACTTCTTATCAAATGACTTTGATAGAGACGCGCCCTCGTTTACAACATACTTATCACAAGAGGAGTTTGTAATTGAGATAGTTTTAACAAGTTTAGATTATTTTATTGATTACTATAATGCTGAAGCCTTCTTCGATACTGCATACTTCATAGAACTACTTGAGTTAGCATACAGATTACCACAGTCTGAGTTTGGCACAGGAGTGTCTATAGCGAGAGGACTTGCGGACATCACTTTCGAGCCATTGAGAGGATTCTTCGATTTGGAATTTTTTTCAATGGTGTTGAATAATAAACTACAGACGGCAGGTTTTCCCGGCTCACAAGCAGGCATTGCAATGATACCTTCTCATATTTTTGGAATATCTTCTGCATCACAAAATGTTGAAGGAGCGTGGGCTTTCCTACGTGGAATGTATGAATATGAGAACATACACAATGTTATTGGTGTCCATTTTCCAATGAACAGGGCGTCATTTTTTTCAGCGTATAATTTATATATTGAAAATTCTACATCCATAGCAGCAAACCACAATAGACTTGGACAACCTGGCATGATAATCGAAGATGTGGATAGATTCGGAGATACTGTCCTAGTTGAAATTTCGCCTGTGCCGGTTGAAAATGTGCAAATAATTGCGAACGAGATATACTCACTTGTTCAGCAAATCGACCGTGTATACTCGAGAAACTACGACATTATCAATATTATTCTTGAAGAAATCTCTCTTTTCTTTCACGGTGGTCGTTCTGCCGAAGACACCGCTCGTGTCGTGCAAAGCAGGCTGCAGAGATATTTATCGGAACAATTTGATTGATACAACAGAAAAATGGTAATTAACAACATTCATGAACGAGAAGTGGCATATGAAAACATAAAAGCAAGTACTTTAATAAAAAGTTTTACTATACTGATGATAGGCATGTTATTCATTCTTGCGTTCAATTTTTATTCAAATGAGATAGACTCATCTCCATTCGTTCCCTCTATGTTTCCATTCGTAGCAAACGTGCAGAAAACCTCTTTTCATACATAAATAAAATAGTAGGACCGATGACATGGGGTCGATACTTTACTCTTCGTGGTGCAAATACACCAGCTCGCTTAGCGTTTTAAGTAGTAATGATATTCCCATATTAATTTGACAGTTTATACGCTATTAGTAGTCAAATTTTTGAGGAAACCTACTATTTGAATACAGTACACTGGACTTTGAAAAGGAGTGTCAGATAACTGGCACTCCTACTCCATATATATCAAACAAACCAATGAGACAATCTGTTCTTAAGTACAGTAAATTATGCGTGAGGTGGCAGAAAATGAAAGAGAGAAGAAACAATACAATAGAAAGAAGGAGCTATCCATATGAAAACAAAGCATTCTAGATACCCCCCCAACATACAAAAATTATTTCTTGTGCTGTTGGTTGCTGCTGTGGCTATTATAGTGCTTTTCGTTGGACGAAGCTGTAGACAAGATGACGAAGGAACTTATTATGTACATACCGGAAGTATTGAGGTTTTACAAGAAGGTCCAATTAATGAATACGTGTGGCTTACTCAAGGAGGGCTCATACAATTATATCTAGGGGACGCGGAATATATATATGGTCTCGTCATGTATGACGAGTTAATCTATTATCTCTACGTTGAATTTTCAATAGTTCCTGCGACATTTGAAGTTTACTCTGCTTCAATTCAATTAAAAGGAATCAATGAGCTTGGCATAATAGAAAATGCTATTACCATCCCCATGGAGCAATGGGACTCGCATATTATTGGTTTTGATATAAGAAATTCCAACGAGATTTCCATCGTAATGCAGGTGATTGATTGGGAAACCGGACAGGGAGTACTTTATTATAGAAAGTATGATTTTGCTGGGAACTTACTAAGAGATGTTGAATTGTTACAGTCAGGTACGGATTGGATTGCTTTAGAAGTGCATTTTGATGGAAACAATGCAATAGCAATATTTGGGATTAACCCACAATTTGAAACCTCCTTTATTTTTTGGGATGAAAACTTAATAAAAATAAAAGAGGCATCCGATGTCTCAAATGTGTTTACATTTACAGGAAATAACACATTTTTGCATTTAAACGACTACCCCTTTACATTACAAGAAATAAATTTATCTACCGGAGAGCTAATACAGGAACACTCGCTTCCATTGTTAGATATTATAAACATACATTTAGCAGAGGCTAGTAGCAACTATGATTATTACATTGTTACAACTGAGTATATTTATGGATATATACTAGAAACAGAGGTGCTAGAACCAATAATTAATTTCTTTGAATCTAGTATAAACTTGTCACCATCTTCCTATCTTGTATTCACTACTGATGGAAGAATAGTGATAAGTCGAGAAAGAGCAGGTTTAGATTTTCTCTCATTTACCACGGAACTTGCAATTTTAAGCCCTGTCCAAAGGACTAGGCTTGAGGATAGAGATTACATCATATTAGGCGGCTTTCGCTTGTCTCCGCTCATACATGATTATGTTATGGATTTTAATCGAGATAATCCAGACTTGCAGATTGTCATACATGATTATTGGGATGTCTACGATGTGTCTGGATATGGTCAAGCGGTAGATAGATTTCATCTTGAAATAATCGCAGGCAATTTACCGGATATTATTGTGTTTGAAGGGATTGAAGCACCAAATCTATCAAGAGCACGTGAATCGTTAGTCAGACAAGGTGCATTGATGGACTTGTATCAATTTATAGATGCTGATCCAGAGCTTAATCGGGAAGATTTTTTCGAAAATATACTTAGTGGTGTTGAAGATTCGGATGGAGGGCTTCCCATGATCGGCAATTGGCTCGCTATTACAACAATGATTACTACCAACCCCTCAATACAAGCTGATAATTGGACATTTGACGAATTTCTTACACATATGGAACAAAGCATAGAAGGTGGTAACTTTGAGCCATTAGGTAGAGGCGTAACAAGAGTTCGCTTTCTTGACACAATCCTAGAGTATATGGGACACATATTTGTTGACGGGGATGCTGGAATCAGCCATTTTGAAAGTGATAATTTTATTAGACTCTTAGAGCTATTTATTGCTATTCCAGCCATTGAAGATAAGCATTTTTTTGATTTATCTCCTAATTTTCACGCTTTATCAAGTGGAGGACAGATAGTAGATTTAATAGCTAATGCTGGTTATCAGGACTTGCTTAATATGGATGGGAGTGCGCCACCGCCTTTTTCGTACATAGGTCTCCCTGGCGAATCAGATGGAACTCATAGCATTGAGTTTTTAAATACTTACAGCATTTTTAATAATAGCCAACATGCAGAAGCCGCATGGCGGTTCATACGTACAACTCTTTTCTCAGATACAACGCAGAGTCACGCTCTAACTTTACGCATTGATGACTTTGAGAATAGACTCTCGAACTCTAACATGACTGTTGAAAGACAAAACATAAGACGTGAACTGGTGAATAGTGCAGTTGTACAAAGTCGACTAAGCGGAACGATTCGAATGATAATTATGGAAGAGGTTGCACAGCTCTACAGTGGTCTAAGGTCACCAGAGGATACGGCTCGAATCATCCAAAATCGTGTACAGAGGTATATTGACGAACGAAGATAGAATTTAAAGTGCCGTGATTATTCTAGCGACTACTTTAGACTTCACCAGTTGATTCATCCGCTTCTGACTTAAGGACTTTAAAGTCCTTAGGGCTGTTGGTTGTCATTTCAATCCGCAAATTGTTTCCTTTGTCATACATCTTGATTTGATTGCTGTTGATTTTAAATTTTATTCGGTAACCTTGATGTCTGTGTCTTAAATCGGAAATAACTTATCCCTTGGTAAAAATTACTAATCTTCTCAATCTTCCTGCCAAAAAAGGAATACACGTCCTGACTGCTAAAAGTAAAGTATGCCGTTTCTAATTGTACATCTCTTCATTGCTTTAACAATCTTCTCGTTTTGGTTGCGGCTCAAGGCTGCCGTATGATATAATCGGGCAAGAAAAAAGAGCCGCTGTCTTTCAACACAGCTCTTGTAGGTGTGGGATTCCACTTAGTTCTGAGGCGAGATTATACAGAAATGAGTTATATAATTTTATGAGCTATTTTCAAATTACAGATAAAATACGTGAACTGTCAGAGCAAGCTATGTCTGATATAGAGCAGCAGTTTAAATTAATAGATAAAACAGCGCAGACAAATACTGAAAAGGTTTTGGCTGCGTTTCAGCGTCATAATGTTTCTGATACTTGCTTTGCACCTACTTCTGGATATGGGTATAATGACAAAGGTCGTGAAGTCATGGACTTAGTTTTTGCGGACACTATGAGTTCGCAATATGCCTTGGTTCGGACAGGATTTGTCAATGGTACACATGCCATTACAAATGCTCTTTTTGCGGCATTGCGTCCCGGCCAGACACTTTTGGCTGCAACCGGGCTACCGTATGACACATTGCATGGTGTAATTGGTTTGACAGGGAACTATAGAGGCTCATTAAAGGACTATGATATGTCGTATTCGCAAGTTGATTTGTTGGAGTGTGGAACTCCCGATATTGATGCTATAGTTGAGACGGTGCGTGAGGGTGGAATAGGTGCTGTGCTTATACAGCGTTCCCGTGGTTATTCGTCGCGTCGTGCTGTTACAGTTAAGGAAATTGGTGAGATTTGCAAGGCTGTTAAAGCGGTTGATAGCTCTGTAAATATCTTTGTAGATAACTGTTATGGCGAGTTCGTTGAAGCGATTGAACCGGGCGATGTTGGAGTCGATATTTTCGCTGGTTCACTAATTAAAGGTCCAGGTGGCGGATTGGCACCGAGAGGTGGATATATTTGTGGCAGGGAAGACCTCGTTGATGCTGCTGCGTATAGATTGACTTCACCCGGTATCGGTGGTGATTCTGGCGCCAGCCCTGAGGGGTACAGGCTCTATTTCCAAGGATTATTCATGGCGCCACATACAGTCGCGCAAGCACTAAAAACAGCCGTGTTTTGTGCACGACTGTTAGAGTTATTGGGATATAAAACATTTCCGAAATTTGATGAATTTCGTTCTGATATTGTTCAAGTTGTTCAATTTGGTGAACCGTCAGCTTTGGAACGTTTTTGCAGAGGCATTCAAAAAGGAGCGCCTGTTGATTCATATGTCACACCAATACCGTCAGATATGCCGGGATATGACTATCCTGTTATAATGGCCGCAGGAGCATTCGTACAAGGGGCAACCATAGAGCTGTCAGCGGATGGTCCAATGCGCGAGCCATATAATGCATACTTACAAGGCGGATTAACCTTCGAATCAGGTAAGCTTGGCATAATGCTTGCTGCAGGGTTGCTGGATTCTAGGTAACTGCTGATTAAGTTACACAAAAGATTCATCGGATGTTTTATGTCATTAAATCAAACCAAGACACAGCACCATTTGAGCAAAACCTCAACTATAGTGATAAGCCACTAACATATCAAACCAATGACACACCGAGATGCTTACTGAGTTTGTCAAATAGCTCATTGGCATCAATTGGTTTTCCGGTGTGATCATTCATACCTGCATCAAGACATTTATCAATATCTTCTTTAAATACATTTGCGGTCATTGCTATTATTGGTACTGAATGAGATTCAGGCAGACCGTTAGCACGAATTTGACGAGTTGCCTCATATCCATCCATCTCCGGCATATTGATATCCATTAAAATTAAGGAGTACTTTTCAGGGTGCTCACAGAACATCGAAACGGCAAGCTTGCCGTTTTCTGCATATTCAATACAAACACCTGTATCTTCAAGGACTGCAGACATAATCTCTCTGTTAATTTCAATATCTTCGGCAACTAATATTGTATGCCCTAAAAATGCATTGTGATAATTATTAACATCGCTATTACTTTCATGCTCAAAATTTTCTTCTTCACCCATACATGTATTTATTGCATAAATGAGTGTAGATGTGAAGAGAGGCTTTGATATGATTAAATCGACACCTACGGCGAGTGCATCCTTTTCAATGTCAATACTATCATAAGCAGAAGCTATAATGACATTTGCATTATTTCCGTATAATTTCTTTACATGCTTGGTAAGTTCAATTCCGTCCATCTCCGGCATTTTCCAGTCAATGAAAAAGAAGTTGTATGGGTCTTTTGTAGAATCACTAATCATTTCTAACGCTTCGCGCCCGCTTGATGCTACATCGCAATGCAAATTAAGCACTTCCATAGCATGCAAAAAATACTCTCTTGTAGCAGAGCAGTCATCAACGGCTAAAACTCGTATATCTTTTGGGTCTATATTTTTACTTAACTTTGGTCGTGATGGCATATCAACTTCTTTTACTTTGATTGTAAAGATAAATTTTGCGCCTGCACCCAATTCGGACTCAATCCATATTTCACCGCCAAGCATTTCAACAATCCGTTTACATATGGCTAAACCAAGTCCAGAACCTCCGTATTTTTGCGCAATGCTTGCATCGGCTTGATTGAATGACTTAAATAGTCGTTTTTGTTGTTCTTCTGAAATCCCTATTCCGGTGTCTGAAACTGCAATTTTCAAAATGCAGTCATCACCAATTTCTTCAACTTTATTGATATCAAGTATTATAGTTCCATTCTCCGGTGTGAATTTTATTGAGTTTGAAAGCAGATTTGTGATTACTTGAGATATTCTAAGTTCATCACTAAGAACAAACTCAGGAACACTTGGCTCTAAATTAACAACAAAATGCAAATGCTTTTTCACAGCACGAACATTTGTTATAGTTGTGATGTTCTTTAGCATTTTTTCAAAATCAAACTTACTACATGCCAACTCAAGTCTATCTGCTTCAATTTTTGACATGTCGAGAATATCATTTATGAGTTCAAGCAAGTGCTTTGCTGCAGTATCAGCTTTTGCAAAACAATAATTTTTTCTATAAATATCATCAGCATCAAGACCAATATTAATCATGCCTATAATTGCATTCATTGGAGTACGAATTTCATGACTCATTCGTGAAAGAAACTCACTTTTTGCTAAGTTTGCAGTTTCTGCAACTTTTCGTGCTTTTTCCAACTTTTCTTCATGCTCGATGAAAACAGTAATGTCTCTTATTACTGTAGCAACGAGAATTACTTCGTCATTTTCATTACTTATATTGAACATCGTATGCTCGATTGGTATTAGTGTACCATTACGATGAATAAGCTCTCCTCGTGCAATCCAAAATCCGCTTTCTTCCAAAGCTCTATAGCCTTCAGAGCGGACTGCAGCAAGGTGAGTAGGGGAGTAGAGCTGGTCTGACGTTGGTGGTTCGGAGTTAGGATCGTAACCTGTCATACTATAGACACCGAAGTTTGAGTATAATATTTTTCCATTCATATCGAAAATTCTAACAAAATCACGGCCTTCTTCTAATACTGCGTGCTGCCAGTTAAGCGTGATTTCCTTCAATGTATGGTCTGTAACGTCAATACCAACGCCATGGCAGCCGGAATATACTCCATCGCTATAGTATGGAACTAATGTCCAGCGGTAATATTTATTAAACTTGGATAGAGATTGAAAACGTAAATAGGAGACAGCGCCGGATTTAAGTTGCTCCAGGTTATTTTCAACTAAATTCCTGTCTTTTTCAATAGCAATATCAAGAAATGACTTACCTGCGATATCTGTCAATGTAAAACTACTATCAGCTTTTCGACGGATAAAAACGACATTATGTCGTGCATCCAGTTCAATAAGACAATCAGTAAATGACTCCCAGAAAGGAAGCATCCATGACAAATCAACATCTTTATTGTCTTTTATTGATTCCTCAATAGTAGGACCCCACATACCTTCCATTTTCTTACCTCAGCAATCATGTTTTGTCATTCTGTTATGTAGTGCCATTTTGTCAATAGGTACTATTGACAAAATACCTTGTGAAAAATGATGATTTTTCCTATATACTCTAGCAAGTTGCAGAGGATGCTTTTTAAGAGCCAAAGAC
>Ga0123355_10002826_pt1 | contig 24648 bp, 21 predicted proteins | sample TergutEmb28metaG_3_FD_89872 | JGI IMG/M metagenome (GOLD analysis project Ga0123355, IMG submission 89872) | Embiratermes neotenicus P1 segment gut microbial communities from Petit-Saut dam, French Guiana - Emb289 P1 | ecosystem: Host-associated > Arthropoda: Insects > Digestive system > Gut ...
CCGAAAAAGATTTATTTAACCAAAATGGCGGCTATCAAACCATCCTTTCCAAAAACACCCTGATGTATCCTTGCCGTGTATGCGGAAGCGGACTTTTGCGACAGGCCTTCTTGGGAGGTAATATTTATTTTTGTCCTACTTGCCAACCTTACTAAAGGGTTGGCTTTTTTCATTAAAATTACTCGTTTATAAATTCAGTCTATGCCGTTTAGACTGAATTTACGGGCTTTCCTCGCATTTTTGTCTTGACAATTCATAAAAGTTATGTTACACTAGCCGGTAAACCTAATTGTTTAGCAAAGAAAAGGTTAAACGATTAGATTTGCAATGTAACCCGTATACATAACATTTTTCAAAAAAGGAGGTAATTTGTTATGTTAAAAAGAATTATTAGCTTTGCTTTGGCGGCGATGATGGCTATTGCTTTGGCAGCTTGTGCCGCGGCACCGCCACCAGCACCTGTCGCAACACCAACCCCTGCACCAGCAGCAACACCAACCCCACCACCGGCGCAAAGCGATGATGACGATGATGAAGTTAATATCGTTGAAGTTGGCGAATGGAGAATTGGCATTATGACAGGCACAGTTTCTCAAGGTGAAGAGGAATATCTTGCTGCCGTAAGAATGCAAGAGCGTTTTGGCGCAGACCGCATCTTCAGAACCACATATCCTGACAACTTTAGTGCTGAAATGGAAGTAACAATTGCTAACGTACAGGCTTTGGCCGATGCGGGTGCTAATGCAATCGTAATTGTACAGGCGCCTCCTGGTTCTATCGCAGCTATCCAAACCACCCGTGAGCTGTTTGGCGATGATATCTTCTTCTTCACAGGCGTTACGCACGAGCCTCCCTCCGATATTTCTGCACACGCAGATATCGCGATGATTTCCGATGACCTTTCCATGGGTAGAGTTATCGTGGAGCAAGCAGTAGCAATGGGTGCTGACACATTTGCACACATTTCCTTCCCACGCCACCTTGGCATGGAAAATATTGCCGCTCGTCGCGCACTTCTTATGGAGACCGCCGAAGAATTTGGCCTCCAATGGGTAGAACTGACAGCACCAGACCCATCTACAGAGGGTGTTGCACAAGCACAGATGTTTATTTTGGAAAATGTGCCTCGTTGGGTAGCAGAACATGGCCCTAACACAGCCTTCTTCTCTACAAACTGTGGTATGCAAGAGCCTTTAATTACACAAATTGCAGCTTACGGCGGCCTATATCCATTGCAGTGCTGCCCAAGCCCGTTTCACGCGCTGCCAGCTGCCTTTAACGTTTCCATGGATGGCCGCGAAGGTGATGTAGACTTCCTTATCAGCCAGCTTACAGATGCTGTTGCAGCTGCCGGCGGCACAGGGCGTTTCTCTACATGGCCTATACCTATCAACATGTTCTTGGTTGAAGTTGGCGTTCTGTATTCTATCGAATTCTTAGAAGGCAGAACCGATGGCCGCCATGACCGCGCAGTGCTTGAGCGCATCGTTAACGAAGTAGCCGCTTCTTACGGCGGCGGTGTTGACCTTAGCAACTGGCCTTTAGGCGATGGCACCTACATTGATAACTTCTACAGAGCCCTTTCAGAATTTATAGATTTCTAGAAAATTCAATGCAATGGTTTTATAAACTATGAAATAAGCCGCCTAGCCTTTAGAGACCAGGCGGCTTATTTAAACAAAAAAGGAGGGATATCTGCTTGCATGAAAAATATGTGTTGCAACTAGAGGGCATACGCAAGGCCTATGGCGAAAATGTGGTGCTTGATGATGTGTCCCTTAGGGTTAAGCCCGGCGAAATTCACGCGCTGTTGGGCGAAAACGGGGCAGGAAAATCTACATTAATGAATATTCTCTTCGGGATGCGGGTTATCCATGATACTGGCGGCTACGATGGCGTTGTTAAAATTTCTGGGGAAGAAGTGAAGTTTACGGCACCCACAGATGCGCTGGCCGCCGGCATAGGCATGGTGCATCAGGAGTTTATGCTTATACCGGGCTTTACCATAACGGAAAACATAAAGTTGGGACGTGAAGACACTGCGCCCACAGTAGCCAGCCGCATTTTTGGCAAAAGCCTGGAGCGTCTGGACCGTGAAAAAATGGATGGCGACGCACGAAGGTCGTTAGATTCTATCGGAATGGGCATTGAAGAGCATGTGCGCGTGGCAGGCTTACCTGTTGGCTACATGCAGTTTGTTGAGATTGCCCGAGAAATTGACAAGCTAGGCATAAAGCTGCTTGTTTTTGACGAACCCACAGCGGTGCTAACAGAGGGCGAAGCCACCCAGCTTTTAGAAGTTATGAACACAATCACCCAAAAGGGCATTGCAATAATTTTTATCACCCACCGCCTTTCAGAGGTTATGGACGCCGCACACAACATGACGGTGCTTCGTGATGGCGAATTGGTAGGAACCAAGCCCATTGCCGAAACAAACCTGGCGGAAATTGCGGAGATGATGGTGGGTCGCAGCATTGAAAACCTTGGTATTGCGGCCGATGGTGAAGAAAGTGACGCGCCAATTGCCATAAGCGTGCGGGATTTGCATGTGGACATGCCAGGCGAGCGTGTGCGCGGCGTTAGTTTCGACGTGCGCGAGGGCGAAATTTTCGGCATTGGTGGCATGGCGGGTCAGGGCAAGGTTGGCATTGCCAATGGCATCAGCGGCCTGTTTTCCGCCGAGGGCAGTGTTACCGCCTTTGGCCAGCCTCTTAACTTATCAAGGCTTGGCGAAGCCCTAGAGCATGGCATCGCCTTTGTATCCGAAGACCGCCGGGGCGTTGGGCTTTTGCTGGATGAAAGCATCGCTTACAACATTATGTTTCGTGTTATGACAACCCAGCGCGAATTTTTAAGCCGTTTCGGCCCCATTAAGCTGCTTAACCGCCGCAAAATGCAGCAACATGCTGACGATATGATAAAGCTTTTGGACATACGCTGTCGCAGTGGACGGCAGAAGGTAGGCACCCTTTCCGGCGGCAACCAGCAAAAGGTTTGTTTGGCTTCGGCCCTTACCGCAAAACCAAAGCTGCTTATCGTTTCAGAGCCTACCCGCGGCATCGACATTGGCGCAAAAGAACTTATCTTAAACTATCTGACGAAGCTTAGGGAAGAAGAGGGCCTTACCGTTATCATGATAAGCAGCGAGCTGGGCGAGCTTCGTAGTTTATGCGACCGCATCGCCATTGTAGCCGACGGAAAAATTGTAAATATTTTGCCTCCAAATGCCACTGATGCCGAATATGGCCTGGCCATGAGCGCCGTCAGCGCAGAGGAAGCAGGAAAGGTGGTGCAAAGTTAATGAGTCAAATGACTGCTAAAAACGAGCCATCTACCTTCGTAAAAAATGTTAAAAGGCTTGTAAACGACTTCGGCCTGCCGCGCTTAATTATTTTGACGCTGTTTATATTGCTATTTGTCATGGCGGGCATATACGATATGAATTTGCCGTCATTTTTCGGCGATGTGTTGCGCCGCTGGGGCATGTGGGGCATTTTGGTGCTGGCCATGGTGCCCGGTATACAAAGCGGCATCGGCCCCAACTTTGGCGTTACCGTCGGCATCGTCGGCGGCCTTGTGGGTGCCGTGCTAAGCATAAATATGAACCACGCCGGCGTGTTTGATTTTGTAACAAATCCTGCTTTGCATACAATTGTGTTGGCTTTGGTGGCTATTGCCATCGGTCTTGCCCTTGCCATTCCAATGGGCATACTTTACGGTATGCTGCTAAACCGCGTAAAAGGCAGCGAAATGGCGGTTTCTGTGTATGTGGGCTTTTCCGTTGTTAATTTGTTTAACATTTTATGGGCAACCTTCCCTGTCACCGCCAGCATCCTCATCCTTCCGGCAACAGGCCGCGGCCTGCGCCAGATGGTAAACCTACGGGACGACTTTGGCGGGGCTTTTGACGAACCACTAAGGTTTGCCATAGGAGACATGACCATACGCCCCGGGCTTTTAATTGTGTTTTTCCTGGCTTGTTTCTTGATGTATCTTTTCACAAGAAGCCGCCTCGGCATGATGATGAGCGCCGCGGGCTCTAACCCAAGCTACGCCCGCGCCAGCGGCATCAATGTTGAAAAGATGCGCGTCTTGGGTACAACCATCTCAACAGCCCTTGGTGCTGTAGGTATCATCATCTATGCCCAAAGCTTCGGCTTTTTGCAGCTATATCTGGCACCTTTGATGATGGGCTTTACGGTTGTGGCATCCGTGCTTCTTGGCGGCGCAACTGTTAGAAGAGCAAGGGTTTTCGATGTGCTGCTGGGCGCGTTTTTGTTCAACGGCATTTTGACAATAGCCTTGCCGCTGGCAAACACCATGCTGCCCGATGTGCCCGGCGTGCCGGAGATGCTGCGCCTCATCATCACCTACGGCATAGTATTGTATGCCCTTAGCAAAGTGAAAGGGGGTCGATAGAAATGAACAATAAAGTGCGCGATTTCCTTTTTGAAAACAAAGTAGTTCTGCTGTTTTTATCCATCACCCTGTTTGCCTTCTGGGCTTCAGGTTTGTCCACAGTTGTATTTTTTAGCGAGCTTTTCACCCGCTTCGGCCGTAACACATTTATGGTGCTGGCCCTGCTTATCCCCGTCATAGCGGGACTTGGTCTAAACTTCGGCATAGTTGTTGGCGCCATGGCTGCCCAAATTTCCATGTTTTTGGTCATTCTTTGGGGCGGCGACGGTGTATCCGGCATTTTCTCCGTAGCACTTTTAGCCACGCCTATCGCAATTGTGCTGGGCTACCTCGTCGGGCGTCTGTTTAACAGCATGAAGGGGTCTGAAATGATAGGCGGCATGGTAACTTCCCTATTTGCCGATGGTTTTTACCAATTTCTGTTCCTTTTCGTCTTTGGCGGCATCATCCCCATCGCTTACGCACGACTAATGACTTCTACCGGCGTTGGCGTACTAAATGCAATAGATTTGGGAGATATGCGCCAGGCTTTGGATAATATATCCATGTTCCACATTCTCAATGTGTCTTTCTTTGTCATGCTGGCCTTTGTAGCCCTTTTGCTGATTTACAGGCTGGTAAAAAAGCAGCCCATCAAGATGTTTGGCCCAACCGGCCTGATAAAGCCTCTTGTGATACTTGGGTTTCTGCTCATCGGATATATCTTAACATGGACTGTCACGCCATTTTTGCTTTTCACTTACGAAAACCGTCTAAACGGGGTATATGCCTCGCGTTTGGTCGCAATAATCATTTCTGCGGTGCAGATATACCATATCATACGCGATATACGTGATGAAAAGCGTCCCGGCTTGCCCATAAAACGTTTCGTGATATTGGGCCTTGTTGCCGTGGGCTTCTTGGTCACATTACTTCCTGAAATTTCTAATGGTTTGGCCCATGTTAGAATTCCTGTCTTCACCTATATGATTATAGGCGGGCTATGCCTCTTCATCAAATGGTTTATAAACACCCGCTTGGGGCAAAACATGCGCACCATCGGCCAAGACCGTAACGTGGCAACCGCCGCCGGCATAAATGTAGACCGCACGCGCATCATCGCAATGATTATGTCCACAGTGCTTGCCGCCTACGGCCAAATTATAATCATACAAAGCTTCGGCGTTATGACAACCTATGGCGCCCATATGAATGTCGGCCTTTATGCCATAGCCGCGCTGTTGGTAGGTGGCGCAACCGTAACCCGCGCATCTGTAAAGCACGCCATCATTGGTGTTTTGCTGTTTCATTCGTTGTTTATCCTGGCTCCGGCAGCCAGCACCAACCTAATGGGTGCCGCCCTGTTTGGCGAGTACTTCCGCGTGTTTGCGGCCAATGCCGTTATCGCCCTTGCCCTTATAATGCACGCTTGGAAACGGGTGAAGAAGCGTAAGAATGAAAAGGCAAAGGCAACAGCGGCATAATTCTATTTGATTTGCTATAACGCAAAATCACCACCGACAATGTCAGTGGTGATTTTTATTTTATAGCTATTTAACTTGAAAAGACATACAAGAAAACGCAGGATTTTTTCACAAATGCAAGGAAGCGCCGACGCCGTGTGCCTAAGGGCACACAAGGAGAAGCTGACGAAGCAGTTGTGAAAAAAGACAAGTTTTGTTGTGTGGATTTTTGAGTTAAATAGCTATATTCTTATAATCCAAGAATTTGCCTTGCTTCTGCCGGTGTAGCAACCTCAAGGGTAAATTCCTCAATGCAACGTCTTGCTCTCTCCACAAACTGCACATTGCTTTCGGCAAGAACGCCGCGTTTGTAAAGCACATTATCTTCCATGCCAACGCGGATATGGCCGCCCATGGCTATTGCGGCGTACATAATCTCCATAGCAGATGCTCCCACGCCAAAGGCGCTCCATGTAGAGCCCGGCGCAACCTCTTCCATGGTATCACGCATGAAAACAAGGTTTTTCGTGGTGCCTTTGATGCCGCCGGGCACCCTCATGCAAAATTGGAAGTGATAAGGGGCCTTTAGCACGCCTGTTTTGATGTAATATGCCGCATTGTAAATCATGCCGGGGTCAAACACTTCAATTTCGGGCTTTACACCCACCTCTTGCATCATGCCGCCCAGCTTCACCAAAAACTTGGGGCTGTTTTCAAAAATGGTGCTGTGGGCCCAGTTCATTGTGCCGCAATCGAAGGTGGCAATTTCGGGCTTTAGCTCGTAAAAGGGCTTTAGGCGGTCGGCTTCTTTTAGGCCAATGCCGCCGGAAGTTGTTATGTTAAGGATGATGTCGCAATCCTTCTTGGCGCGGATAAGGCCCACAACCTCATCAAATTTCTGGAAGTTCATGGAAGGCGTGCTATCATCTTCGCGCACATGCAGATGGGCTATGGCCGCCCCTGCCTTCCAACAATTGTAAACCTCTTCTGCAATCTCAACAGGCTGCAAAGGCACATTGGGGTTGTTTTCCTTTGTGGGCCAAGCTCCCGTTGTCGCAACAGTAATTATGCGTTTATTTCTTAAATCAGACATGGCTACCTCCCTCTAGATACAACCCGCGTAAGTATAGGTTCTTTCCGGCACATCGTTTATGTCGTCTTCATCAATTTCCGCAACACAGCGCACCATAGAGCCATCGCCCATATACCAACGGATTGGGAAGCAGAAGAAGCGGAAGCGTTTGTTGGATATTTTGTCCAAATCTCCGCCAAGGTTTTCCACGCCGACGATGCCGTTGCCCAGCATATATTTGTGGCAAGGCTCCCAGGTGCCCCAGCCGCTTACGGCCTCAAGCTCGCCATATTTTGCGTCATAGGCCGCTTTGCCATGGACTTCGATATAGACGTCCTTGTCAAATTCCGCATAGGCTTCCAGGCCAAATTGCTCTATATATTCCTCGGTGATAGGCTTGCCAGATGCGCCAATGAGGTTAAGTTTTGTCATGCCATTGTTGCCCATGGCCGTGTGCAGCGGGTGGTCAAGGGCTTGCATGTCCATGGCCACGCATTTCACCTTATGCTTCACAAACCACTTGCCCGCCTCAACGCCTGGGCCGCAAGAATAATGATAATAATCCTTGCTATCATCAAACAAACGATGCATACCCGTGTTAAGCAATATCACCATGCCCTCAAGCTCTTCGGGCTTGATATTTGCGCGTTTGCAAGCATCTTCAAGATGCTCCGGCATAATAAGGCCCCATTTTTCAATTTTAATTTCAAGACACACAGCATCGCCTGTGTAAGCATCAATTGGCATTTCGTGGGTGTAGCGGGCGCGTTTGCCGTCAAATTCGCGCTCCATTACATGGCGCGGCGCGTCGCAATGGGTGCCGGTATGCTGCACGCAATCTATGCGCTGTGTAAGCACCCCACCCTTCGCCAGGCCGTGCATATTGTCTATAACAGGCTTTGCAAAATATGGCCAGCGCGGGATGTCCGCGCTAAAAGGATGTGATAAATCAACAAAAACTTTCTTTCCCATGATATTTTCCTCCTCTTATTTCAGTGATTTTATGAGATATTCTCTAAGCCTAACCCTTGAAGCTTCCATTTCATCGGACGGCCATTCCTGCCAGCCTTTTCCGCTGGCAAAGCCTACATCGCCCTTGTCCAGCATCTCTTGCAGACATGGGGATGGTTCGTGATTATCAGCCAGAAACTTCAAGATGTAGCTGTGGATGTTGTAGCTTAGCTGTATGCCCACCATGTCAGAATTTTCCATAGGGCCAAGGATAGGCCAGCGCAATCCCGGGCCGTATTTACAGGCATCATCCACAGTGGCAGGGTCTGCAATGCCTTCTTGCACCATGTAGAAGGCTTCGCGCCACAGGGCATGTTGCAGGCGGTTTGCCACAAAGCCGGGCACATCCTTTTTGCATAGGATGGGCTTTTTGCCGCAATCTGCCATTAGCTTCATGGTGGCGTCTATATATTTGTCAGGGGTGTGCTCTGTGCGCACAACTTCCACAAGGGGTATGAGATGGCCGGGATTCCAGAAATGCGCACCAACTACACGATCCTTGTGCTTGCATTTGGCCGCAATTTCGGTTACGCTCATAACCGAGGTGTTGGTGGCCAAAATGGTGTCCGGACGGCAATATTGCTCAATTTCCGCGAACAAGTCCTGCTTGGTCTCCATCACTTCCGGCGCACATTCAATCACAAAATCCGCATCAGCCGTGGCAGTTTTTAAGTCCGTCTCAAATTTGATGCGGCCAATAATGTCCTTTTTTTCGGCCTCGGTAGCCGCACCCTGGGCTATCATAATGTCCAGATTTTTTTCAATGGCCTCATATCTGTCGTCCCTTAGCTGGCGCGTCCTTAGCACCACATCAAGGTCGGAATTTGCCGCAAAAACCTGTGCCAAAGAATTTCCCATCAGGCCCGCGCCTATGATGGCAATTTTTTTAATTTCCATACGCGTTTACCTCCGTTGTTAGTTGGCCCAGTATCCGCCGGTGGCGTCGTAATTGCCGCCTGTCAGAAAGTCCGAGGCAGGCGCCGCCAAAAATGTGGCAAGGCCGATAAAGTCTTCCACCTCGCCCAGCCGCCCGATAGGCAGCCGCTTTAGGAAGTTTTGATACACCGCCGATTCTGGGTCAAACATCCATTCCGTAAGGTCAGAGCGGAAGACGGTGGGGTTGATGGTGTTAACATTTATGCCGTGGGGTGCCAAATCGCAGGCCATGGCTTGGGCCATAACGTCGCAGCCGCCTTTAGATGCACAATAGCCCGTATAGCCCTTCATGCCCATCTTGCTGCGGGCCGAAGATGTTATCACAATCTTGCCGCCGCGGCCTTGGGCCACCATTTTTTCAGCCGCAAGCTTGCAGATGATGTAGACGCTCTTTAGGTCGGCATCCATTATCTGCTGCCACTCGTCTATGCTTTGCTCCAAGATATCCTTGGCTTTATTGTAGCCATGGCACACGGCCAAAATGTTGATTTCGCCGTAAGTCGTCGTTGTAAAGTCAACAATTTTCTTTGCATCGGCCTCAATAACAGGGTCCGCCGCTATATATGCGCAATCCAAGCCCTCGGCTTTAAATTCGGCTGTTAGCTCTGCCAGCTTTGCTTCATTTCTTGCCGTCAGCACCACCTTAGCGCCTTGATAACCATAGGCCTTAGCAACCGCACTGCCCAAAGCACCCGTAGCACCCGTCACAACGGCCACCTTGCCCTCAAGGCTAAACATATTTTGCGCAAATTCTTTTCGTACTTTTACCATTTTCTCACCCTTTTCTTATTCGGGATAGTTTACAACAACCAGCATCCTTGCGGGCAGGTTGCTTTTGTTGGCAAGTCCCCTGCCCTCGTAAGGCAAAATTGTGATGCTTTCGTCTTTACCAATGACATATTCTTTGCCACTTTTGTCATTAATTGTTATTTCGCCCTCAAGGACATAATAAAATTTCTCTAGCGGGTTGTCCTCATAAGCCCATTCTGCGCCGCCGCCGGGCAAGAAGGTGGACACACCCGCCCAAAATTTCGCGGCCCCCGTTTCTTCTTTGCCGTGGATGCGCATGGCCGTCATGCCAAAGTGGCCCGGGGCTTCATATGCTTTTAACTCTTCAATTGTACGTTTTGTCATTTATCTCCATCCTTTCATTGGCCAGCGCAGTGGCATACGCAATTGCATAATCTGTATCGTAAGAGAGGGATATCATCACGCGCGAAATGCCCTTTTCTTTTGCGATTTCAAGCAGCTCACCATGCAAAATCACAGAAGGTGCGCCCTTTTCGTCATTTAAAATCTCAATCTCACAAAGCGCACCTCTGCTGACATCTATTCCCAACGATTTATACACCGCCTCTTTGCCCGCAAAGCGTGTCGCGAAATACTGTGTAGGGTCATCGCGCTTTACAGCCTGCTCCCGCTCTGCCTGGGTAAAAGTCTTGCGTATAAATGGGTCTGACAAATCAACGGAAGCTCGACCTATGCGGTCGATGAGCAAAATGTCAACTCCAACACCCAAAACCATAGGTCAAGCCTCCTCTGAATTTAATTAACGATATACATAATCTCCCGCTTGATATTTTGGCGGTATAACAGGAATTTGCAAGAAGGATTCATATTCGCCGCCGGCGTGGATGATGTGATTGCCCTTGTTGTCGGTGTCCCAGCGAAGAGGCTCAAACCAGCCCTCGCGGATATAGCGTCCCGAAATTTGAATACGAAGCTGTTGGCCCTTATGCCAAATGCGGCTTATAGGCACAATTTCCACATCAACAGGCACAATCTCGCCCGGGCTAAGCTTTTCGTCCTTTTGGTGGGCCTGAATCGGCTGGAAATCCGTCGAGCGTTTTTCATCCAGCGCACGGCGCGAAACGCGCATTTTGCCCCAAGTTCCCGGATGAGGCTCGCCCAACACCGAGGTTGGAATCCATTCGCCATTTTCATCCAGCTTTTGGATGTTGATAAACATATCCATGTCATCATGGCCATCAGCCTCAACAAACATGCGCAGCTTCATAAAGCCCGTAAGCTCTGTGGTTTCTTCAAACTTAAAGTCAAAATTGACAAGGCCTGTCTCAGATTCATAGCTCACTTTCGCCGCCTTCTCAACAGGGTTTTGGCTTAGGCCGCCCTTTGAAGCATCCAGATAAAGCTTTTGATATTGCGTGCGCGCAAGAGGGAATTCCCTCTCCGGGCGGTTCTTTTGAAAGTCATAATCATGGGCATCCATAACCTCTAGGCGCACCCGCGGGGTTTGCTCCCAGCCATTGTGTATGTTTTTAAGATAACGGTCGTAAAACTTGCGCAAATCTTCTATATTGTCGTTGTGGTAAGCATCGGGCCACTCAAACTCCCGGTGGAAACGTATCCACTTTTTGGTGGAACGGGTTTTACGGAAGCCGTTTACTGTGCCGCGTAGGTGGAAATGGCTCCAGGAAGCCGCCACATAGGTCGGAATTCTGATTTTTGTTAAATCCGGCACTTTATCCGCCCAGTATTCATTGAAAAACGGATATTTATGCGCCATGGCCGCTTGGTCGTCAACATAATTCAGGCCTGTTAGCGAGCCAATGATGAACTGGTTGAAAGAAAGGGCCGGGATGCCGCCTTCGTAAAGGGATTCGCTATAGGTGCAGGTTGTGCCTTCCCATGGGGCGATACATTTAAGCGACGGCGGCTGCTGCGCCGCAATGCGCCATTGCGTCATAGCCACGCAAGAATTGCCCGCCATGCCAATTTTGCCGTTGCACCACCATTGCTTCGCCAGCCATTCGATAAAATCATAGCCATCTTCGGCATCTTGGGTGCCAAACATGCTTACGTCGCCTTCAGAATAGCCGACACCCCGTGGGTCTACGTTAGCCACGGCATAGCCATGGTGGCACCAGTAGCCTGGGTCTGCGGATTCAAATTTCGCCATTGTTGAAACAGTCCCGGGGGGCACGCCCATAATTTGCCATTCTGACATGGCCTCGCCCGGGCGCTTGCCAAACATGCTCCAAGATATAAGGCAAGGTATATCAGTTTTGTCCTTCGGGCGGAAAATATCGGTGTAAATTGTTGTGCCGTCGCGCATTTTAACAGGGACATCCTGCTCGCAAATTAAGCCGTCCTCTGTTTCATATGTGCGCTGGTTAAATGGTGCCGCAAAGCCGTGGGCGGTAGCCGCAAGGCCTTCCAGCTTTGCAAAATCGAAGCCTTCTTCCACGGGCACCGGTATTTTTGTCTTACGATAGATGGTTTCAAGCTCTACGCCGTTAAAGGTTTCCATCTTCGTCTTATATTGAAAATTGCTGCTTTGTCCTTTTTGTTCTGCCATTTTAAATCTCCTTTCGGTTTATTCGCCAAGAAGCTCTGCTATAAAATCCGCGGCTTCTTGTATAGTTTTTTTGCGCATAAAGTCCATATAAGGCACCTCAACGTCAAAGGCATCTTCCAAAAATGTCGTCATTTGCGAAACATTGGCCGACTTTAGGCCTAAATCCGCAAATTTGGTGTCGGCTGAAAGTTCTGACATATCTTTGCCGAGGGTGGCACTTAAACGCTGTGCTATTTTCATTACAGCTTCTTCTCTTACTGACATGATTTTACACTCCTTTAATTTTATTGTGATTTATTTTAATACAAAAATTTTGAAGTTAACGTTACTGGATTGCTTCGACCTTGGACTATACTGGTTTTTTAACTGTCGTTGGCCTCGCAACGACAGTTGAACGTTGCGTTGTTATCGGAAGCCTATGACAGTTCAATTGTAGCACAGTGCAAGGCCGAAGCAATCCAGTTTTATATTCTCAGATCACACCGCCCCTGCCGGGAAAAGTATCAGGGCAAATAGCGATACGATTATGATCGATAAAACCATCCGCACCAGCCATATTACCAGCAGCTGCGAGAACTTTACTGGCAGCTCTGTAGCCATGATGCAGGGCACCCAGGCCGCCAGAAAAACTATGGACGTAATTGGTATCACCGCCATTATGTAGCGCATACGCAGCGTCCATTCCCCTGCAAGCAACGGCAAGGTCGGCAGGATGATATCAATTAGGCTTAAAATTACGCCGGCAGATGCGGCAACGGCCTCTGCCCCTGAAAGGGATATGCTCATTAGCGGCCAGAAAATAAATCCAACCCATTCTATCAAGGGCGTAAAGACGTGAAGTGTGATGCCCACCCCTGCGAAGAAGGTCGTCCCCGTAGCACCGATGCCCAGCACCCCGGCGCAATCCTTCATTATTTTCGCAAAGCTTTTGCCCAAATTTTCTGAATTTGACGCGGTATCCAAAGCCTCTTTCGCGGCGTAGCCCATTATGTGCTTGGTGTACACGCTTTCCGGAATCGGCGTAACTCCCTCGCAATATTCATCCGATATTTTTCTCAGTGGGTACAGCCTGATGCTAATAAGCGTCACTATCAGCAAAATTGCGAAAGTTGACCATAAATACACATTCCATATATGCATTATGTCGGCGTTCATGGCCAGCACTATCATAAAGCCTATTGACGCACTGGTGAAGCTGGTGCCCACCACAATGCCTTCGCGCTTTGTCATGCGGCCTGATTTGTATTCTCTGCTGGAGCCGATATGGCCCACAACAAAGCTTGCCAAAAGCGAGCTTACCGCAATAACAGCAGCGCGGCCGGGAAGTTTAAACACCGGGCGCATAAAGCGGCGCACCAGCACGCCCACAAGGTCTACCAAGCCATAATCCGTTAGAAAAGGCAAAAACGCCGCTGACACAGGAATTGCGATGAAAATCATTATCAGCAGCCTATCCATCACGAAGAAGGCAATGCTTATGTCGCCCGTTAAATCAACACCGGTGAAATACCATGATAAAAATCCCGGGGCGAAGCCGAAATAATATTCGGCCACCGTAAAAGTTAAGAACACAAACCCAAAGGTTTTCATTACGGAAAAGGCAGCGGCAACCTTAGAGCTTCGCCAGGACCTATCAAAGCGGAGAATAAACATGTCAACCAGGCAATAGACGCCGAAAAGCCAGATGATTGCAGGCATCGCCTTGAAATTTCCCGTCCACAGCGCCGCCCGTATGAAATTTATGAGATGCGAGACCAACATGTTTGAATTCGCGCTGACAGTGCCAAATTCCCAGCCAAAAATTGATAACTGGTAGCTGGGTAGCTGGAAATTAATGAAAAACGCGAAGATGCCAAAGGCCGAAAATATTATCAACTTTAGATAGGTTTTTGGCGAATATCCCGCTAAGTTGGGCTTGGGGCTTGCTGTGGACTGGTTTTCGTTCATGCCGTTTACGCTCCTAGTTCATTTGATTTATGTTGATACTATTCAAAATTTGGTTTGCTGGATTGCTTCTAGAAAACCACGACAGTCCAATTGTATTGACGATTGCGAGGCCAACGACAGCTGAACAAACGATATCGTCCAAGGCCGAAGCAATCCAGCAATGTTAAGTCTTAATTAACATTTAACCCTTATTTATGCTTGCTCTCCAAGGTCTTTGGAATTTCTATCGCCTTATATTTCTGTATCAACGGCTGAATCTTCTCCCGGTTCATGCCTGTTGTTTTGTGATTTTCCTTTATTTCATCCAAATGCAAGTCGCGGCAGCGGGGGTCTACGCGCACTCTGCTCATGCCATTTTCAGCCAGCACAAATTTGTATTTGCCGTCGTCACCTTGCACCAAATCGCCACCTGCGCCGCAAACGATACATTCAAGCGGGAAATGCACGCCATCCCAATGAACTTCGCCTTTCGCAATGGCATTGGCATGACAAACAGGACACAGGCCCATGTCTTCCTCGCCCATCCATTTACGTTGGCCTTTCGGTGTGCTTCTTGCCTCAAAAATGTTTTCACCAAGCTTACGTGCGCGGGCAATTTGCTCCGGCTTCAAAAACACTTGGCCGTAGGCGCTGTTGCCTGTTGCCAGCATCATATCAACAACTTCAAGAGAGCCCATAAATGTTGTGGCAGCAAGGCCTTCCAAAGCCATGGACTGCCAAGAGCGCGTAGAGCCGCCCATAGAGATAAGTCCGCAAACCCTGTCAGGTGCTTCATCAATAATGCCTTGCTTTTCAAGCAGCGACACCTCAAACGGCAGGCCGCGATGGGCAAAGGCAAGATAGATGGAAGCCGGCATAAGGTCGTATGTAGGTGCCGTTATGATGATAGCATCCATCTCCATCATTTTTTCCGCTATCATAAAATAATCATCTTTTTCTTTGTATACGCAAAACGGGTCTTTTCCGCCTTTCATGATGTTAATCATACAGCCTTCGCAGCCATTGCAATGCAAGATGTTAAAGTCATGCAGATTTATCATCGAAACTTCTGCCCCTTTTTCTTGACATGCCAAGAGGGCCTCTTTCAACAAAGCCTCAGAATTTCCACCTTTGCGGCCTGATGCAATACCCATTACTTTCATGTTAGTTCCTCCTTGTATTTTAATCCAGCCCATCCCAGATGGGGATGCCGGTATAGTTCTTGGGTTTTTCCTCGCCTTTCAGCACGCGTATCGCGCCGGCGGCAAGTGCTTCCATTTCAAATTCGCCCGGATATATGGTTACAGGCGCGATAAATGACACAGATTTCTTGATTTTTTCTGTCAGCACCTTGTCATTTGCTATGCCGCCCGTGATAAGAATTGCATCTACTTTGCCCTCAAGCACCGCGGCATATGCGCCGATGTGTTTGACAATGTGATATGCAAAGGTGTCGTAAATAAGCTGCGCGCGAGCATCGCCCTGCCCTGCTCTTTGGGCAATTTCAATGGTATCCGATGTGCCCAGATGCTCCACAAAGCCGCCTGTTTTGATGATGCGGTCCAGCATTTGCCTTTCGGTGTATTTGCCGGAGAAACATTGCTTGATAACAGGTGCTATGGGCAATGCACCCGGGCGCGTTGGGGCAATTGGGCCATCGCCTTGGGCCACGTCTGAAGAATCTATGATGCGGCCAAGCTTATGGGCCGAAATTGACACCCCGCCGCCTAAATGTGCGATGACAAGGTTCATTTCCTCGTAGGTTTTGCCCAGCGTCGCGGCATGACGGCGCGCAACCTCTTTTTGGTTAAGGGCATGGCAGCGACTTTCGCGGAAAATGTTGGCAAAGCCTGTTATACGGGCCACTGTTTCAAATTCGTCCACATCGGGGGGGTCAACCACAAAGGCAGAGCCGCCGTAGGTTTGGGCAAAATCGTGGGCCAGTTGGGCACCAAGCAAGGCCGGATGGTTTTTTATTGTAAAGCCAACCTGGGCGTGCTCCAGCAATACGTCGTTTATAGGATATGTGCCGCCCTCAAGGGCCACAAGGCCGCCGCCTACGCCCACAAAGGCATCCGCACCCTCAAGGGTTAGGCCTTCTTGGGCAACCAAATCCAAAATCATTTGCTTGCGATATGGAAATTGTTCGCTAACTTCGTTAAAGCCTTTTAAAACACTTGCGTCATGGGAAACCGATTTTGAAAAAACCGCTTTGTCATTTTCAAACATGGCGATTTTTGTGGATGTAGAGCCTGGGTTTACGCAAAACACTTTGTAGCTATCTTTCAATGTAAATCACTCCTTCGTTAATCAATCATCCTGAGCCAAAACCGAAAGCATCGTCAGGTTGCCAACAATTTCGTCAACAGGTGCGCTGCGTGAAAAGTCTGTCACAGGGCGCATAAAACCTTGAAGCAGCGGCCCATAGGCAAGGCAGCCGCCGAAAATTTGTATAAGCTTCACGCCGATGTTGCCGGCCTGTAAATCCGGAAATACCAAGATATTGGCCTTGCCGGCCACGGCACTTTCTTCCTTAACCTTTTTCGCGGCCACAGCAGGAATAATTGCCGCGTCAATTTGAAATTCGCCGTCAATATTAAGGTCCGGGCGCTTTTCATTGGCAATTTTCACGGCGGCTATGGCCTTGTCCACCACCTCATGCTGCCCGCTGCCTTTTGTCGAATAGCTAAGGATGGCCGTCCGCGGCTCCCAGTCCAGCAGCTTTCGCATCGTGTCGGATGTTGTGATGGCAATGTCCGCAAGTTCTTCGCTATCGGGGGAAGTGCACACGGCACAGTCCGTAATGGCAAGCAGATGCCCCTCTGATGTCTCAAAATTCGGGCATTCTACAACGCCAAGGCTGGACACCGTGGAGATGCCCTCTTTTAAACCGATAAACACCTGGCTGGTGTACACAACGTCGCCTGTGGTGTGCGTAACCCCCGCCGCAAGACAATCAGCCTTGCCACATTTTACCATAGCAGCGGCAAAATTAAGCGGTGCCTTAAATTTACGCAGCAATGTTTTTTCGGAAAAGTCGCTGCTTATTTTTAAAAATTGCTCTATCAGGTCAGCGCAAATGGCCTCGTCAGAATTATCTACAATTTCAAATCCTTCCACGGTTACGCCCACCTTTGCGGCCGCAGCCTCAATTTCAGCCCTTTGGCCTATCAAAATTGGTTTCGCCACGCCTAAATCAAGCACCTTGCGCGCCGCCAACAACACCTTTTCTTCCAATGCCTCCGGAAACGCAATGGACCTTGGCGCACGGCGCGCCCTCTCTAAAAGCTGGGCCATAAAATCTTTTTGCATAAGCAACGCCTCCTTGCTAAAAATCGTATATTGACTTATTTTTTATTATCATATATAATGCTTTGTAGTACATTGGGCTGGCGTACAAAATAGCTTAAATAATATGGCCGCCATTTAGCTTTTTGAATAATTATGCCCAATTTCTACCGCACAAACGAAGGGAAGTTGGCTTATAATGAGGTTATCCGAACTAATGGCCCTATTGGGCGAAAACACAATGGAAATGCTTAAAGGCAATCCTGATGATCTGCAAATACAGGGTTGCCAGCTTGTAGCGCACGACCGCCCAACCTTCTCATCCGAAATTTTGTATTACCTTGCCGACAATGGCATCCCAGCACCCCCTACCTACACAGAAACAACCGTCCTTTTCAAAAACCGCGAATCAATCCCCCAAGATTACCTATCCGCCGACAATGTAAATATCATCATCCCTGACGAAAGCATTTCAGCAGAGCATCTTTACAACAAGATACAGGAAGTTTTTAACGAAAATCCCCTTATCGTCCGAGGCACGCAGATGCTTATGGATGCCCTGTTTTCGGATTATGGACTGCAATATATCGTAGATTGTGCTTTTGACATAACGGGCCACCCCATCTATGTTGTAGATACCAGCTATAGGTATCTGGCCATCTCTTACAAAGGCGAGATTAACAGCCTTGATAGCTCCGTGCTGGACGAGGAAAGCAAGAAGGGATATATCACCGACGAAGGTGTAGAATTTATCAAGAAGGTGCGGCTGGATGAAACTGTTCGTAAAAATCCGCGTCCCTTTTACTTCTTTAACGTCACCCTTGGCGGCGGCACTTTAATTGACCTCATCAAAATTCACGGCATTGAGGTTGCGCGCATCATGATGTACGAGCTGGACAAGCCCTTCACAAAGCTGGATAAGGTAATTTTTTCAAGGCTTGCGGGAATTATTTCTCTAGAGCTTCGCAAAAGCAGCTTTTTCAGAAGCAACCGCGGCGTGATGTATTCTTATCTATTTGCGGAACTGCTTGAACACGGCGTTTCAAATTATACCAGCGTCACAAAACGCCTGCAAGTGATGGGCTTTGAGCTAATGGAAAACCTGCAAATTATGGTGGTGGATGCTGCCAGCAGCCGCCTAAAAAGCGAGGCGCGCTTTGAGATGATAGCCAGCCAGCTGCATCTAATTTTAACCAGAAGCATGTACGTTTTTTACCAGGATAGGCTTGTGATGCTTATCAGCCGCTCTGACAAAGGCATTAGCGAAAGCGAGCTTTCGCGGGTTAACGGATATCTGGCCGAAAACTCCCTTGTGGCGGGGCTTAGCAATTCTTTTAGCAACATCCAAGATGTGCGGCAATACTACCGCCAGGCCCTTAAAGCCGCAGAGCTGGGCGATAAGGTGTATCACAGCCCGGCAATATACCATTACAGCAATTTAAGCCTTCTGCATATGCTGTCAATTTGTGAGGCCGAGGGCAATTTAATAAATTTTTGCAATCCCAAGCTACTTGCTTTGTTAAAATATGACAGAGACCGCAACACAGAGCTTACAAAAACCCTATATCAATACCTTTTGCGGGTGCAAGTGTCCCGCAAAACCGCAACAGACCTTCACATCCACAAAAACACCCTGCTTTACCGCATCGAAAAAATTAAAGAGGTGCTGGGAAGCTCTTTGGATGACGGGGAAGAGCTTATGCAACTGCACATGTCTTTCCACATCCTAAGTTACCTCAAGCTTATACGTTTGGGCAAGCCGGACGAGGCATCTCTCGAGGTGCTATAACGTCCCATTGGACATTCAAACAATAATCCGCATTTTCATTGTTTCCTTTTGTGTACGCAGACAATGAAAGGTGGATTTTTTTTGATTATTATAGAATTAGATAAATTTCGCGAATCAAGTATCGAAATTACTAACACAAACCAGGAATTGGTTGGCTGGATTGCTTCGGCCTTGGACTGTATTGGTTTTTTGACTTGACGTTGGCCTCGCAATGACAATTGAACGCTGTATTGCTACCGGAAGTCCACGATAGTTAAATCGTCATTGCGAGGCCAATGACAGTTGAAAAACCAATGCAGTTCAAGGCCGAAGCAATCCAGTGATGTCAAGTCTTATTTAGCGTTAATAGAGGAGGTTAATTTTATGAGAAAAATTGAAACTGATGTTATCGTTGTCGCCGCCGGTTTGTCGGGCCTTGCGGCCGCCATTGCCGCCGCCGAAAATGGCGCAAAGGTTGTGGCCTTTGAAAAGGCAAACACCACGGGCGGTGCCGCCAACATGGGCATGGGGCCTTTGGGGGTTGGTTCTCGCGTGCAGAAGAAGCAAATGGTTACGCTGACGGCCGGCGAGGCTTTTAGGAAACACATGTACTTTACCCATTATCGCGTGGATGCCCGCCTTGTGCGGGACTACTACGCAAAGTCCGGCGATACAATTGACTGGCTGATGGACATGGGCGTTGAATTTACAGGCGTTATGCGCGCTTTTTCCGCGCCGGAAAACACCCGAGCTTATGCCGATGGCGAATTTACCTGGCATGTGGTGAAGCCCGAAGGCGGCGGCCCCCCTGGCCCGCGTTGCGCTTCTACAATGATTAAAAAGATGACAGAGCGCGCAGCAGAGCTTGGCGTGGAGATACTTCTTGAAACACCTGCCCACAAGATAATTGTGGAAGGTGGCAAGCCTGTTGGCGTTTTGGCAAAAACCGCGGCGGGGGAAGAAATTGAAGCCCGCGGAAAGGCCGTTATAGTCGCAACAGGCGGCTATGGCGAAAACCCCGAAATGATAAAAGAAGAGACGGGATACGAGTTTGGCAAGACACTGTTTAGCTTTGCCATACCCGGCATGACAGGCGATGGCCTGAAAATGGCTTGGGAAGCCGGCGCCGGCCGCGTGCCCACCACAATGGAGCTTATGTACAAAATACCGGATAACATGAACCACTTCGTCCTTGACGGCGCGTTTCGCCAGCCTTGCCTGTGGGTAAACCGCAACGGCCTGCGCTTTATGCCGGAAGACCAAATTGCCAACACCACCTTCACAGGCAACGCCATCACTGTGCAACCCGGACGGGTGGCGTATTCAATTTTTGACAGCGCCCTTTTGAGGAAGTACAAGAGAAAAGGGCCTGACATTATTTCCCATGTGCATCCGCCTGATTTGTATGACCATTTTGACGAGCAATGGGAAAGAGACCTTGAGGCGGGATATGACCCCATCGCCCAAGCCGATACCATTGAAGAGCTGGCCGAAAAAGCCGGCATAGATGTCGCCGGGTTGGTTGCGCAAGTGGAAGAATACAACGAAATGTGCGACAATGGCTTTGATGATATTTTTGAGAAGGACAGAGCCTATATGCAGCCTATTAAAAAGGGGCCCTTTTACTGCTGCCGCCAGCATGTTAGTGCCTACGGCTCTCTTGGCGGGATAAATGTTAATTACAAGCTGGAAGTTATGGATGACGAGCATAAGACAATCCCCGGTTTTTACGCTGTTGGCGTGGATGCCTGCAATATTTACGGTGACAGCTATCCCTTCATTTTGTCAGGAAATACCATGGGCTTTTGCCTAAACAGCGGCAGAATTGCCGGCGAAAATGCAGCAGAATACATCTCCGAGTAAGAGGTGAATTATGAAAATTACGATAAATGGGCAGGAAGTTGCGGCGCGGCAGGGCATGTCGGTTTTGGAAGCCGCCCTTGATGCGGGTATTTTTATACCCCATCTGTGCAAGCATCCAAATTTGGATGCTTTGGGCGGCTGCCGCCTTTGCGTTGTGGAAAACGAGGCCACGGGCGAGGTTTTGCCCTCTTGCATGATGGCCGCCGAGGATGGGATGAAAATACAGACAGATTCGGCAAAGGCAAGCGGTGCCCGCAAGTTGTCAATGGAAATTATCCTTGCTACCCACCCCGCAGACTGCACGGGCTGCCCAAAATACGGCAAATGCGAGCTACAATCTATGTTCCAATTTATGGGTGTCGGGCCGGAGCGTTGGCGCAAAAGGTCCCGCTCTACCCCTGATGACCTTGGAAATCCCCTTATCAGCCATCTTTTCACCCGCTGTGTGCGCTGTGGCAGATGCATCCGGGCCTGTCGCGAGCTTCGTGGCGCAAATGTCCTGGACTATGTGAAAGCAAAAGAAGGTATCCGCGCCGGGGTGCCAGGCGGAAAATCCTTGGCCGAAGCGGGCTGCAAGTTTTGCGGCGCGTGTATCGAGGTGTGCCCCACAGGGTCTATCATGGACGAGGTTGGGCAGATGAAGGAAGGGGTTTCGTACCCGGACAATGTGGTGCCATGCCGGGCCGTTTGCCCCGCGGGCACGGACATCCCGCGCTATTTGCGCTACATCAAAAATGGCGAATATGACAAGGCCGCGGCCGTTGTGCGAGAGAAGCTGCCCTTCCCGAGGGCGCTTGGGCGCATTTGCGACCATCCCTGCGAGGCAAGCTGCAAACGCGCGGCCCTAAACGAGCCTGTGTCCATTTGCAAGCTTAAACGGGCGGGTGCTGATAGGGCACAGGATAGCGGCCTATGGAAGGCGCGAGCGGTGCAGCTGCCCACCACGGGCAAAAAGGTGGCCGTGATAGGCGCAGGGCCGACAGGGCTTACCGCGGCGTATTATCTGGCCAAAAAAGGGCATGACCTAACCATTTACGAGAAAAACGCCAAGGCGGGTGGGCAATGCCGCTACGGAATTCCTGCATATCGCTTGCCTGATGATGTGCTGGATGCCGAAATAGCTGAGATTTTGGGCGTTGGCGTCAAGCTGGTTGTTGATGCGGAAGTCTGCAAACCTGCTGACTTGCTGGACGAGGGCTATGATGCTGTCCTTGTGGCCGTTGGTACCCATAAGGGCGTAATGCCGCCACTTGAGGGCAACGCCCTTGAGGGCGTTGTGACATGTACGGACTTTTTGAAGCAAGCGCGCACGAACAGTTTGCCGCAAATTGGCGAAAGTATAGTTGTGCTGGGCGGCGGCAATGTGGCTTTTGACTGCGCACGCACAGCCATACGCCTTGGCGCGGGCCGGGTGCATGTGGTTTGCCTGGAAGCCCCGGATGAAATGGCTGCCCACAAAAACGAAGTTGACGAAGGCCTTGAAGAAGGCGTAATTCTTTGCAATTCAAGCAATATCCTTGCAATCCGCGGCATGGGCCGTGTTGAGGGCGTTGAGATAGAAAAAATTAACGGCTTCCATTTTGAGGAAGGGCGGGTTGTGGTGTCTGCAATTGAAGGCTCGAAGGAGACCATTGCCTGCAACAATGTCATCATCGCAATTGGCCAAAGGCCTGATGGCACGGAAGGCATGGGCATCGAGCTTCGCGGGGCTTACATTGCTACGGGTGACACGCTTCAAACAAGTGCCAAGGGCATTTTCGCGGCTGGGGATGTGGTTTATGGCACAAAATCCGTTGTGGAAGCGGTTGCGGCGGGCCGTAAGTCCGCAGAATCCATTGATAGGTATCTTGGCGGCGATGGCGATATTTCCGAAACGCTTATCGACTATGAAGCACCCGACCCTTACATAGGCCAAGACCTAAATTTCGCGGGACTTGCGAGGCATATCCCGGAGCTGACGGAAAAAAGCCACCGCATCGGATGCTTTGACGAAGTAGAGCAAGTGTTTGACGATGCTGCCACAGCGGATGAGGCGGCGCGATGCCTGCAATGCGACTTGCGGCTATGCCTGACGCGACCAAAGCTGTGGAACGAATATGAAGGGCGGGTGTAAAGATGGAAAATATTGTTATCAATGCCGTGCCTACATATCCCAATGCGCCCGTTGGCGCAAACCTGCTTAAAGCCGATTTACAAGGCTTTCTCAAGCAGCTATCGGCGAAAAATGCTGCAAATGCTTATCTGTTGGTCGATAGCCAAAATGCCATGCAGATTGACGAGCCCGGCATCAAGGTTGTGCCTGTGCAGGCGCCAAGCGGCTTTGTGTATTCAAACCCCGCTGCTGCTTGGCGCGCTGTAAACAATGGGGCGGATTGCCCAATTGACAAGGTGTACACAGTCGAGGAGATTATGGACGCCGCCTCAAAGACCTTGTTTGTCTTTGACAGCGCGGGCAAGTCCAAGGAAATCCAGGTGGATAGGCAATGCACGGCGGCTGAAATTTTGCGTCAGCATGGCGGGGCCGATGGCCCAAAGGCAGTTTACCTTGGCTTTCCCATGGCCATCATGCTGGATGCGTCCCAGCTTGAAAAACCCCTTGAGATAACAACAGATTACGCCCTCATCCTTGCCGAACAGGATTGTATCTTGCATCAGCTTGCGGCCATTGCCCAGGCGTTTTACAGCGAAAGCTGCGGGCGATGTGTTTTCGGTTATGAGGGCCTCTTCCAGATGCAGGCTATCCTTTCCGATATGACAAACAAAAAGGGTAAAATTGACGACATCGCCCTAATGGCAGAGCTTGGCGATATTATGAAGGCCCAATGCCTTTGCGAGGTAGGAAAAACAGCCGCAAACCTGATAACATCCGCAATGAAGGCCTTTGAGGCCGAAATTACAGAGCACATCACGAAAAAGAACTGCAAGGCCGCTTTTTGCAAGAAGTTTATCACCTTCCACATCCTGAAAGATAAATGCGTGGGGTGTATGGAATGCCAAGACGCTTGCGAGGATGAGGTGATAGCGGGCAAGAAGAGGTTTGTCCATGTGATAGACCAAGACGAATGCATACAATGTGGAAAATGCTTTGAGGCTTGCGAGCATGGGGCCATTGTGAAGGCCGGGGCCATAAAGCCGAAATGTCCGCCAAAGCCGGTGCCCTGCACGGCTAGTTAAACACAGGGTTTGCTGGATTGCTTCGGTCTTGTGCTTTATTGGCTTATTGACTTTGACAACGCAACGTCCAGTCGTCATTGCGAGGCCAATGGTAGTTGAAAAGCCGGTGTAGTACAGGGCCGAAGCAATCCAGCTTACGTCAACATCAAAATTTATACACATCGGCTATCTGGATTGCTTCGGACTTGTTCTGTATCATAATTCATCTGTCGTAGTCCTCGCAATGACGGTTTAACTATTACGGACTTCCGGCAGCAACGCAACGTCCAACTGTCATTGCGAGGCCAATGGCAGCCAAAAAGCCAGTGCAGCCCAGGGCCGAAGCAATCCAGCTTACATCAACATCAAAATTCATACTCATCGGTTATCTGGATTGCTTCGGACTTAGGCTGTATCATAATTCAACTGTCGTAGTCCTCGCAATGAC
>Ga0123355_10002827_pt1 | contig 24646 bp, 18 predicted proteins | sample TergutEmb28metaG_3_FD_89872 | JGI IMG/M metagenome (GOLD analysis project Ga0123355, IMG submission 89872) | Embiratermes neotenicus P1 segment gut microbial communities from Petit-Saut dam, French Guiana - Emb289 P1 | ecosystem: Host-associated > Arthropoda: Insects > Digestive system > Gut ...
AGGTGGTTCAAATATGACCGGGACTGATGTCGCCAGATTTACACGCAAACAGTCCCGGTCATATTTGAACCACCTTGTATTTTGTAAAATGTAAAGTAGGGTTCATGGCTTGTATTAGGTCATGTGTTATTGCCGTATACTCCAAAGTATTTAAGAATTATGAATGATATGAAATATTTTTGTTGGTCACGGTCGTTGTAGCGAAGGTCAGTGGGAAATTGTTAGTGGTTGATTGTGGACAAGACAACGAACGGGTTTTAATAACTCGTGAAGTAAGTGTTGCAGATCTGTTCAGAATCTCTTGTCTTCCAGTATTATTTCGAAAAACGTAAAAGTTAAACTGTGCAAGACTGTACTTCTGACTGTTTTGTACAGGCGCTAAACTTGTTCTTGTGTTACGGGAAAACTTTTCGAGAACAGGGTTCATATGGGAACATTTGGACGCAGGAGAATATTTTTAGCCTGCGCTGTTCACCAAATAAGCCCGTTATTTGAGTGATCAAGGAGGACAAGGTGTGAGGGGCAGGACAGATTCATATAAATTTTCAGTGAAGACAAAAAATCCTAGGGAGTGGGGTTATGGCGATATATCGAAATATTTCTTAAGCGATATGCAGAATGCCATGGACTGATTTTATCTTGCTCTGAGTACGGATGGTGGACTGCTGTGAACACTGGAATAAACGTGGCAGTTGTTACCTTCGTAGCAGACAGTGCCGCCGAGAGCGGGGTTGGGCTCCCCAGCAGGGACTTCATACTGTGACAGCGCAACGGAATGAGTTGCTAAGGTGCGAGCAGGTTGTACGAAAGGGCAGTTTGGGGTAGGGCAAAGTGAGGAAACAAAGGAGAGAGAGAGAGAATTGTATGCAAGGTGGCCGTTGGCCACCACAAATCACTACTTAATTATGTATGATACGACTGAGAAAGACAAAAACGTGTGCAACGCAGTCGGTCCTCGGGCCCTCCTCCAGACTGCCGGCTCCCGGTAATTTGTGTTGGCTTCCCCCCTCCCTCTCGTCGATACTGGTAGTAGACTATACGGCATCACATGTCGGAGGGACAGTAAACATGACGTCATATGCCTTCGGGTTCCATGAGGAACAGTATATTTCGTGACTGGCTGACCGGTAGTGCATAAGCGTCTTCTTCGCGGAGGTTGAAACAGCGCGGCGATTTTCAGTCCACCAGTTGCTTCAGAAGGCATAAATATTGATTACTATTGAGCAAGACTGTTATGTAATGAAACGGCTATAAAGAATGTACCGACGGGCACGCGGGTGTTGGCGTGGCTGACTTGCCACGTCCGTGTCCACGTGTCGTTCTCAAACACGTGTATTGGCTTATGCGTGTGTACACGACAGATAGGAAGTTCATGTGAATTGGCAGTTTTCTTCAAAAACGTAACGGTCAGCAGTCCTTGACCGGGTACCCTGCCTCAGTATTGTTTTCCGGTATTTCCTCACGTCTTCCAGAAAATGTCGCGTTAGAGTTCCGCAGTAGACCACGATATCTTTAACATTCTTATCAATTTACCATTCTTGCAGCTCCTATTGACTTACTGAGTGATCTGTTTATTTGATGTTGCGTCCATGTGCCGTTTCACAGAGGAAGAGCAAGAAGGTAGAGAAATGGAACGCATTTCGAGCATCAGACATACGTATTTGGGGAATATGGACAGCGCTCGTGACAATCCTTGGGTTGACATATGCCACACCAAGTTTTATGAAGTCTTGTGTGTTCGCAGAGAATTGGGCAGTTGTCAGCGGAATGCGAATACAGCGTTACGCAAATACTGGCCACCAGGTTGCCCGGGCGACTAAATTTTGTTCCGTTGCGCCTAATATATTTGGGTCCTCAGTGTGGAACTTGAGGGACCGCGGTGGCACAGTGGTTAAGGTGCTGTGCTACAAATCGGAAGGTCGCTGGTTCGATCCCAGCTAGTGTCATTGGAATTATTCATTGATACAAAATCCTTCTGAACGCACTGTGGCCCTGGGGTCCACTCAGCCTCTAACACAAATTAGTACCAGGAGCATTTCCTGGGGGTAAAGGTGGCCGGTGCGTAAGGCTGACAACCTTACCACCATCCTGTGCCGTTGTCATGAAATGTGGGAACCTTAACTTCCTGGAACCCTGTGGGCCACTCCAGGCCTGTAACGGGACTGCTTTGCCTTTACCTCAGTGTGGAACTTCATGTTACCCTTCTGGCGCTTAGATTTCTTAGGTGGCTCTTAGATTTTTGGAATATTTGTGTGCCCCTGGCATATATACGTGGGCTATGTGTGAAATGAATTTATACTTGTCTGCGAGTACCCTGTAACTTGAAAGTATTATATGTGTTCCTGAATGTGTTCCATAACACTGGCATGTATGTACACTGCATCTGAAAAGTTGCAGACCCCGGCCTACATTATGTGGGATGTTCTTTCGGTACAGTTGTTTTAAGTCTTTAAAGCTTGGCGGCTACTTTATTTAACCCAAAGTTTAACAATAAAAATGCTGCATTTTGTCCACACCTTGTGTTTATGTGTTGCATAATATTCTCAAGTTAGACAGCCAGTATTTCCTTATACAACGTAGCCGGATAATCTGCTTAACTGAAGCACACTGTGCCCTGCGTGAGGTAGAGCTGAGTATGCTTATAAGGTAAAAGTTCACTCTAGAACTTGCCACGAAGGGCCAGAGGGGGTGTAGATGTATAGCTGTACTCTTTCTTTAACCTTGGCGTTAGATGGGGTGGGTGGTCAACGCCACGCCCTGGCCGCTTTACCCGCGGGAAAGATCCGATACCCATTGTATATGAGGCTGGTTGGGCCCCAGGGCCGGTCTGGACGGTTGCGGAAAATCTCGCCCCCACCGTGATTCGATCCCCGGACCGTCCAGCCCGAACCGAGTCGCTATACCGAATGAGCTATCCCGGCCCACGTGTGTATTTTATATACTGTATATGTACGAGGGTGAGTCAAATGATAACCTTAAATATTTATATATAATTCTTATCGCCCTTTAAGGTTTTCATTAGACTCTCCCTCGTATCTTTTGTAGGTTTTCAAAGTGACATTGGGACAGGTTTTTCTCCGAGTACTTCTGTTTTCCGGCGTCAATATCATTCCACCAATGCTCTATGCGCATCCTCATCTAAATATTACCCTCACCAGAAGGACACTCGGGCGGAGCCTGAGAACCTTAAGTAAGCAATGCTGTGTGGGAAGTTGAGAAGTTTTGTTTGCTTCTTGGAAAGATGGAAGTCGCGAACAAGATCATTTAGCATTCTTGTATGGATCAGATGTGGTTCTTGAACACCCTGGGGAACGTAACTGCGGTCAGAGGATGTAGATGGTCCTTCCTGCAGCTGTTCTTGAGGAGTAGACACCTGGTTGGGGAGGTAATACCACTCGTACCGAACACCTAGTTAAGTCCACACCTAGGGTGGGATTTTCAGTGTGTGGTATTTCACGTCGGGAAATGAGTTAGCCATTTACCGTAAACTCTGGCCACTCGTACTGCAAGTGAAAGGGTACAGGTTTAATGATAGGAAACTACATCGGTTTTTTTTTTTTTTTACAATTGTACGGACTTTTATGTAAAAACCTCTCCACCCTTTTTAAATGTGACGTAATGGAAGTTTTTAAATTATGAATTTGAGATAGCCCTGCTGTGACACTTGCAGAACAGTTGTTTTCATGCATATTGCCAAACCTTTGTTGATTAATATGACTTATGATATTAAAATCATGCAATATGCGAAACGAATAATTTTGTGAAGTCCACTGGGAATTGTGGCACACAACATCTGATCATTTAGTAGAATTTATAATACACAAACGAATGGGCAGGAGAACACAATTCAATTAATATTTTTGTGAAATTATCGACTAAATGGCCAAGGATTTAATGAATACTAAAAACGTAGACCTTCGTAAGGCGATAAGACTTTAGACGTTAAAATACGAGGCATTTGCTAATTTCACTTTTAAGGAAACATTGTTAAACATTTCTTACCAAGTGAGGTGTGTGAACTCAGGTTATTTAGCGTTGGAAAAGAAAGATAACACGGTAGTAATCACGCATGTGTTCAGTTTTTGATTTGACTGTGTTAATATATATATATGCTGAAGAACGTAAGATTCGCTTCCAATGTATTTAAATGAATGATCTCAGCGCTGATATTTCATTCACGTTGAAACGTATAGAATTTAATTAAATATTGTCCCTTGTCAGATAAAATCGTCGAATAGAAACTTGAGGGCGATAAGGTCAGTAAGAGGGGAGTGTGGTGGAGGGGAACTGGTGGCGATAGTCTGCGGAAAATTACGCAAGTTTACGTCACAACTGCTATCTCGGTCTGGATTTTAGGTTAGTTGTTTTGGCTTATCTAAACATTGCGAGAGCCTTCCTTTCAGCCGTGGCGTTATAATCTGTACCGGAAGGTGCCAGGTCGCGGAAATATTTGAATAACGCGTTTATGGATCTTGTGTCCTTGCTAGAGTTATGCCTGTTGATACTTGGATCGCAGACATAACTTCGGAAGTATTGATGTGTAGGTGGACGGTGGCGCTGTTTGTTGAAGGACATGATTCAGGGTCAGGCCCAGCTGCTTGTGTCACTGCATTTTGTATTCATTGAAGTGCCGGAGAAGGAGCTCGCGGTACCCATTGAACTGGAAGTCGAGTTCACACTAATGTACATCACGATATGTTTCCAACATCGTAATTCCTAGTGGCGTGCTGTCTTTTACATATACGTGTTAGGTGCTGAGGGACTGTTGTGACCCAAGACATTGCAGTCGATGTATCGATTATTTTGTCTTTCCTTTCCTGCAGAATAATCGTTCTACGTATAGTGTACTTCGGCTATATGGTAGATATATATTACGCTCGGCTTTGCTGTTCGTGGCTTCGGAGACTGTGGTGGATTGAATAGCAAATCCCGAAGGAATGGGAACAACGGTGGTGATCTGACATTCGACTGGAGAGAGTGTGCCTATTTGTTCGAACTATGTCATAAGTTGAACTGGGGTCCGATTCGTATCGTCCACATTTTTATATATATGTCACGCTTTTGAGGTTTGTACCCTGATTTTGCGTTTTGAATTCTCTGGTAACTATGTATTAAGTTGGTTTGATTTTGTGGCATTTTGATTTTGTTAGCCCAAAAAACATTAAGTTATTGAGAATACGTATCTGCATATGATCATTGAGGTACCTTAATTTTTTTCCTGAACATTTTAATGTAGTGCTGTATTTGTTTTGAGTTAATAGCATTAACACATAATGTCGTAATTTCTGTCGGTTTCTCTGCACTGTATTCGTAAGCCTCTGATAATTGAAGAAGAAAGAAAGAGAAGAGAAAGAGTTGTGGGTGTGCCGAGATGCTGTACATTTATTGCATGGGGACAACAAAATTCACTACTCTAAAGGTTCCCAGGCTGTGTCCGCTCGTAGCAGTGAAGATAAACTGTCGGCAAGGTAGAGGGGTGGGGAGTGTAGAAGGTAAGGTGATTCTAAGTGGCTTATTCGGATTATGCAATGGAGGAAGGAAATTGAGCATTTGGGCAGAATTTTAAATATTGTACGCGGGAGGTCTGCATTATGACCAAGTTTTGATCAAGTTGGGAAGGCTGCGTTCAACCCAAACTTTTGAAGTTAATTTTGGGAGGATTGCATGAGAAACGTGCTCTGCAAGGGGAATTTGGATATCGACTCAGCGTTTGCTCTAGGACCGAATAAAAGCACTGAAGAAAACCGTGATTGAGTCTGTCGCAGGGCCTTCTGGATGTAGATCGACTTTAAGCCCGCAGTCCGGCTTGCCAGTGGAATCAGAACTCACTTGATCGGAGTTTCATTGTTCCAGTACTGGCTGGAACGCTGCAAGAAATGTTTACATACCGATGGAAGATTAACCACCCTGTCCTTTAAAGCAGGGTGTCTCGAGGTTCCAAGTCTTCTGGGTTGCCATACCATGTTGCCTAGGAAATAGTTAACGCCGTCTCCAAAGGACGTAGAGGCTTCATCTTCAGGGTCAAGGAGTCAAATAAGTTTGAAGATGAAAGGAATACGTTTCTTTTAAACGGCGGTAACCATTCTCCAGTCAACACAGCGTAACATCCCAGAAGACTCGAGTTTTTGTCAACGCCTTAGTGAGACCCCGAATTTCTTTCAATATTTCATGTGTCCCAGATTCCATCTGGGTACTTTCTGTGAAACTTTGTATCTACGTTAATAAAAGGCTGATGACTGCAGTAATGTCAAGACGAATGAGGGCGTGAAATTAAAAAAAAATGGTGAAATAAAATGTTAGCACATACTGAAGTTTCTCCGCAGAACACCGATAACTTATTGTTGTCTTCATGTTGCAATCATTGTTTAAGCACAAAAAACTAAGTTTTTTTTTTTTTCATGAAGCGTTTTATGTTTTGTGCCATCTCTTCATTCGAGGCATATATATTTATTTATCTGGGAAGATTTGGGTAAAAATAATACGAAAACTCCAGTTTGTGTTTGTTATTGGCTTATTGAATCGCTGAAAATACCCTCTCCGGTCCGCTAATGTTGTGTATTCACTGCTTTGTGGGCTGTTATGTATATAATCTCTGTGGACCACGAAGTGTTGCGCGAGGCATACCTAAACTTGCAACATTAAAGAGAGCGTTCAGAGAACCTTCAATGTGCGGTATTCGTAGTTTATCTGACATTATTTTATCAGATGTAGAGGTCATGTTGGGTCGAATGAATTGTGAGAATCGAAATGGCGAGTGGGAATTCTCACGGACGGACTGAAGAGATACACGAAACCTCAGTCGTGTGAGTTCTTTGATTATGAACAGCTTAACTCCCGAAAGCAAATAAGACGCAATGTTACTCACATTGATACATACATTTTTGTTACCATATTGTTTTGTTACTGTCTTTAACATGTTCTATCCCACGAAATACAAATTCAGTAACCTACGTTTAGATCGCGGTTGCGTTACAAAAAAGTTGGGTATTTGCTGTTACTTTCGTTTCAATAAGTAGCAGCGCACCAAGAACCGGCTTTGGCCAAATTCGGTAAAGTTTAAATTTGTATCCGAGGATACCGTTCTTCTAGGATATGAAGCCGCGTCACTGGGGAACCGATTACCCATTGACGCGGATCCATATCCCTCAACAACGGCATCTTCGGCTATATCGCAGCGGAAACCTGACATCTCGCATAGATTTTATGTATCCTCGTTGATTATGGTTTGGTTTATTTTTGGACCACTATCTTTAATGGTTTAAGTCTTCTCGGAATTGTACATTTTCAGACAATTGAAATAGTTTTATAGAACTGGATATACGGAACTTAACATGAACGTTCATATGTACTAGTTTTATGAGTTTCAGTTTAAGTCACTTGTTTGCAGCCCTAATTGAACGTTTACTTACTGCAGGTAACCGTATGGACAGATTATTGATTCAACTTATTAGGAGTGTACGGAACTTCTATTTATATTTGTACATGTTCATTTTTTATTTGCGTTTTAAATCTCTCAAGGCGATAGAATCAATAAAATCTTCTCGAGCCGCAAACGGCATCAGGTGTTTCATGTCAACCAAATGATTTCAAACTACCTGACTCGGCCCTCGGAAGGTTTTATTGAATTATTTTTCTTATATTCTTATTGAATTTATTTCATCACATTTTGAAAAAAAAAAAAACTGGATATATGACTTTCATGTTAGCCGACATTCCTTCGTGCAAAGAAGAGTAAATGGGTTTTTGAAATGTCATTGCCGCGTTCATGCGTGCGTGTCAGTCTGTGTCTAACCACTTTCAACTGTTGAAGCATTTCAAGCGATTTTTACCTAAATTGGTATACTATATGCCATTGAAGGACGCTCCAAATTTCGTAGTCAGTTCTAACAACATGGCCGACGTTCGAATTTTGAAGGCAATTGTTACAATTTTTGGCCGTGAAATTATGTTGGTAATACAGAGTGGGCCAAAAGTAGATATACAGTATATAGTATAGCAGCCAACCTCTGTATACCCACTTTTGGCCCACTCTGTATAAGTAGGAAAGCTATGCAACTTTAATAAAAGTGATATTTTCGTAGGTATAGAATAATGTGGTACCGGTCGCATGAAAAATTTGCTGAGCATCCGGCTTGTTGGAGGTGGCTATTCAACCAGCGGTGAGAGGTATGCGAAATTGGAGGCGGAGGTAGGTCATAACCAAACCGACGTGTCGTGTGCGAATCACTGTCAAGTCAGCAGTAAAAAACATGACGTTGCGAAAATCTGAGATTATGGCCGACAAATCTCACGTGTAGCTTACAGAATCTGTCCTTAAAGTATTTAGTTCTTCACAGAAGTAAAACGAAATAAAAAAAAATACTAATGAAACGTAGAAACGGAAGTCTATGCAGTAAGAGCAGGGCTTTGCATTCTTCTCGGATGAATTTTTAATTCGCTTTATGGTTCAGGTTACGTAGAAGCACTATGCATTTTGGCCGCCACTTGCCGACTTTTATTCTGGAAGAAATGTGTATTGCGATTCACGTGACGTAGTGCCTTGATGCAATGTATGATTAAAACATGTTTCGAGGAAGTCGACTGATACGTAGAAACTCGGTTGTTTCAGTTCTGAAATAGCAATGACGACAAAACGTAACATATTCCCAATTCCCTCTTATGTGTTGGGGGCCCCGAGAGTGTGGAAGTCACTAATATAAAGATGAACGGTGAATACAGTTAGCAGTAGGATTTAGTATAGCGTCCTAATGTATTGCACTTCGAATGTCTATTCGGGCGTTTCGAAGGAGCGTTATGCCTTAATATTCAGGGTCAGCAGGCACTACGCTCCTTCGAACGGGTTCTACAGGGCATTTACATAGCAGAAAACTTGAATCTTCGTCAGCCCGCCGTGAGAAACTGGAATTTCTTAAATTATAAGTCATGGCACTAAAAGGTGGCGTGTTGACATTTCCAGCTACAAACACAGCCGTCTTCATCACAGAACTTCATTTCGTGGAGCGGGGTTTATTTTTGGATGTCATATGATCTTGATTGACGTATTATATTACAATGTTCTTTTGCTTTGTCATGAGACAGTTCTTTTTATAATTTACCACTTCCAACTCTGTATCATATATTACACTTGAACCGTCTGTATTGCTTTTCTGCAGTGGCTTAACCGCCGCACCTTTGGCTGCTAAATGCGCGTTGGCGGAAATGTTTGCAACGTACATAGAAATTGCTCGAGGCTTTAGTAACCATTTTTGGTGTCATCCTTGGCCTTGCTGACAACAGCCCGAGTGCCCTGTATGCTAAGGTGCAGCCTTCACGATGTTATTAACGGACTAAGCTCGGGTATTAAGACTGTACGTACTCTATGAATTTTAACGTCTTATCTTCCGGCGAGAACATGAGGGCGTATCCAAAAGTTTCCGGCCTAAGACGATCACGAAACATACGCATACCTTTGTAAATGGTCTTGTTGTTCCCTTCATAGTAGCCCCGTTCCGAATTAGTATAACGTGTCCAGAGTTTGTGCGACTGGTGGAAGCAGCGCTAGGCCTGAATTTTTGGAATCGCAGTTCCTAAATTATTGAGACATTAGGAAACGACACACTCGTACCTACGATTTCATTCGTGGAAACAAGAATGAAATCAAAAGGGGTCAGTTTTGGTGAGTAAGGAGAATGGGGGACCAGAGCCATTTAGCGGCTAAAAATTTCTGTTGTTTCTTACTCGTCGGTGGGCTTGCGAGGGAGAAAGTTCGCGGAGATCCGTCGACATGTATAAGGCCTCCCTTAGAATCCCCTGACATGTTCCATACAAGAGGCCAAACCTGTCGGTGATTTCCGAAATGGTGATTCGTCGTTCTTCTATGACGATTTTGCGAACTCTGCAATTTTTCGTCTCCACTATCTATGGAGGAACGACCTCCACGCCCACGATCTTTAGCCGTTTTCTCCACGTTTGAATCGAGGAAACCACCAAAAATCCATGTTCTTCGCATGGTAATGTCAGCGAAAGATGTTTTGAGCATTCCGTGTGCTTCTGGTGCCGTTTTCCCAAGTTCGACGCAAACCTTAACGCAAATAAGTTTTTTTCTTCTTTGTAAAGTCGCGGATCGGCCTTAACATGCACAAAAACACTCATAGAGAGGAAGGCAAAGAGTTATGGCAGATTGACTGATTTACCAAATAGCCATACGACGGGATGTAGCATCAGAAAGCTGTAGGCTTATTACCTTCTGTTGTCGGGTCTGGCACTGAGTTCAGGAGGTTTTGGGTACGCCTTCGTGTGACAACACTGAAGAAGACACAGTGTGTGACTTATGAATTTTGAGTTCAGTGAAATTCGGGGCTTGGGGTTTTCACGGCGGTATATGACGCCATGTAATCTGGTAGATATATACCGACGTTTCTGAAACTTGTTGCATGTATTATTTACCCTGACATTCGCCTCTGTGTACTGAAGAAGGTAACAGTAAACCTCAGCAATGATGGCCTGCAAATGGGTTTAAGCCATGTGGCTACTGAACTGACTTCAGATGCGTTATAGTGGAACCAAAACCCAAGGATCCACGTAATTTCTCAAAATCTAGGAACCACCTTCAATTTGTAGGCACTGGAAGGCTGATATGAACAAATTCCATAGGGAGGACCTGCAGGTTTGGAGTATATACATGCATACATACATACATACATATGTACATACATTCCATGGGTCCATAAGTGTGTCACAAACAACAGGGTGTGGAACAAGTAATAAATACAAATATACAAATTTACAGTGTAAAATACTATAAACATTTTACAAAACAGTATTATAGATCATCTTTACAAATAAAAAGTTCATCTACAGAGTAAAAGTAGTGTGTATTTAAGTATATTCTTAAGGCTACTTTAAATTTTGCCCTGTCATCCTTAAGGATTGTCAGACTATGTGGTCATCTGTTGAAAATTTTGATGCCAGCATGACCTGTGAATCTTGCACTTTGTGCTTAGTGCGTGTGAACTGCTGCACGTTTTTGAACTAAGGGGGGAAATGCTGCACCAACTATGTTTAAATTATTATCGGCCCCATCATACAAAATGTAGTCGCCTGGGCGACCAGCTGCCTTAGATTTGTGTACCCCTGACAAAACTTATTCAATGTCATATGATTTTGAGAGATAGTGTTTTGTCTTTGTTGAGCAGCAGATGTTGAAAGTGGCTTAGGGCAGAAAGTCAGGAAACTCAGGGATGTTGTTTGTTTTTCTTTCAAGCTGTACCATTAGTGCTGGAATAGGTTATATACTTTGAGATCTTCGGTCTTCAGCAACATAGATTAATAGTTAGTTACCTTCTCTGTCAATACGGACATGGTGTTTTCTGCATGTGTTAGTAGAAATCCGAATATATAATGTATTTTTCAGTGAAACAAGTTGTATTGCTTATTTATGTAGTTACAAGTGCTGTGTAGAAAATAAAATACCCTTTCTGTTTTGAATTTATGTTGTTTTGTGTGGACGTGAAATTTAGTCTGTCTCTGTAAGGGAAGAACATAAATCTAGTGGGTTTGAGAAAAGAGTGCTGAGGAGAATATTCGGACCTAACAGGGAATAAAGAGGAGAGCGAAGAGAATTGCCGAGAGAGAAACTTCCTAGTTTGTATTATTTACAAATATTATTAGGCTAAGCCAAGGAAGATGCGAAGGGCAGGTCATGGCACATGCATGGGAACTACATACCTATTTTTTAGTCATGACGTCCAAAGGGAGCAGTCCACTCTGAAGATACAGATGTAGTTGGAAGGGTGGTATTAGAGGGGATTTGGGTTTATGGATTGGATTCTTCTGACTTTGGGTGTTGGAAAGATGGTAGTGAATGAGAAATTTGATGTTTCCCCAGCAATGATGTTGAGGATTCTGGTCATCCGGGATGCTATGCTGTAAAATGAGGTAATTTGACACATACAGAATATCATAGGAGTGTGGCGCCTTCACCTTCTTCGCTACACTCCATACAAACGTCAGGCTGTCAGTTGCTCACCACACGGCTTACACGTTCCTTGACCAGAGTCCTCATGGCATTGAATATTCAAATTCCATAGAATGTTGGTCATTTCTTAACCTGCTAAGCGACTGTTAGCTTTTAGTTGGCTTATAAATTAACACTCGACCCACAATCTCTGCTAAATATGAAATTATTAATTATCAATTATACCTAACTTCCTTAACACTGTGACAGGCCAGGTGGCGGCCACAGATGGAGATCCCAACTTAAAAACTGAGGATGTGATAATGTGCTGTCTGGTCAGGCTATTACAAGCAATGCGGGGGCAGGAAATGCCTTATGTGGGGACCATGTCCTTCCATCCATCCATGACCCAGTATTAGCAATTAAAACGGTTGTCAGAATTTTTATAGAAGTTCTTCACGAAGAGTTAATCAGCAAGCATGTGTTTCATGAAAACTGGCACAGTGATAATCATACTTTATTTAAGGGTGTTAATGAATTTTTGCCCATACTTTCCATATTTCTTGATCAGTTTGGTTGATGTTGAGTAAAGGAGATTTCCACTTAATGGCATTAGTACCTTTGTGGTTCATGAACATTAGTGTGGTTCAAACCATTTACCTATGGGTGTAAAGGAAATTTTTGAATGTAGTTTCTACATTGTTTGAGTTACATAAAATCTGGTTCAGGCTATGTCCACAAAATTTTTTTGAGTTTTTATGTTGATTGAAAATTGGTGGAGTGAAAGCTACACCTTACTTGGGGTTGTAAATGAATTTCTATCGTGACTTTCCACATTGTTGTATGATTTCAATAAAATTCAGTCTGTGAAGTCTGAGCAGTGGCGTTGAACGTGGATGGGTTATGTGAAAATGAGCTGAGAGTAGACAGTACTTCTCGTAAGGCCTAAAGTACATACCATGTCCACTTGTACAGTGAAACTATATGGTATTTAAAAAGTGAAGAACACTTTGTACTGTGTCTTTGAGTTCACCATTTTTAGTCTTGTTTTTTCTGTAAAGTTTCAGGTACTGTATGTATGATATTGGCAATGAAAGTGCACATTTTACAGGAGAAAAATGAGCACTTCTGTTTGTAGAATCCAAAGTGAATGTGAACCATGGTAAATGTTGAAGGTATTGAGCAACATTGTGATCATTTTGAAGGAAGCCAGACTGTGGGGTGTGTGGTCATTTGATCATACGTCGCACTATAAGTTTTTGGTATAATTATGCTGTCAGCCCGTTTAATTTAAATGTTCTTTTTTACACTGTATTCTGATGCATCGACTGTGACAGGGAGAACTTAATTGTACTAAATTTCACTGTGGGGGGCATGATACAAGTACCCACTAGTAGGAATGAAAGGTACATATGGTAGTTGATATAGCAACATATATATATATATATATATAATATGGGTATAAGATACATAGTGTATTTTAGAATTAAAAATCAGTTTTTAAACATTTTTCAGTGTTGTTTTACCTTTTTTATTAATCAGTTGAATGAGGCTGGTGATGGATCCACTTGGCATGGTAGCCGAGGTTGTGGAATTTGAATCGCTGAAACGATGGCACCAGATCCCCCCTGTGCACCATCTCACAGATTACAGTGCCATAGGAGAGGAACGGAAACATGCAACCAGTCCCTTTCCTTTCAACCCTGCAATCAATTACAAAATTGCATTTTGGTATGTGTCCATGAAATTATGTGATAAAGTATCTGCAGTACAACTAAGGCCTTAAATGACTGACTGTTGCTGTGGATAACATGGATTTGCCATTTGTGATTAATGTCTCTGATTTTTTTTTTGTGTTTCATATTGACATAGTACTAGAGGTGCATGATTAAGGGGCCTAAAACCATCTTCCTATAGTGGTCAAGCTTGAATCACTCCCGGTCTGCCAGGATATAATGTGCTTGGTTTTTGAGCAAGTGGTTTTTGATGTCGGCTATGCCAAATGACAGTTGTTATGAAAATGCCAAAAATTGAAGAGGAACCTATGGATGTTAGTTAGTAGTGGTTATGTCACATAGCAGTTTTTGTTACAAAGCAACGAAAAGGTACAGAGGTATCTGTGCCTTAGTCAGCTTCACAGTGTAATATTTTCTCAGCACGATCTATAAGGCTAAAAACTTTCATATTTATTGTGTGAACATCAGTGAAATTGTAATATAGAATCTTGCTATGGCTGTCATGTATATGACTGGATCAACTGCAGGGTTTTCTGTGGAAACCAGATACGAATACCGTGTAATAGCGTGTGAGTGTAATGCTAACCCAGTCGTACTTTTATGAGTGCTTTGAACTGCGTTAACAGATGGGCCTTTCCATCTGCCCTTTGCAATAGATGACCTTGTGTGAAATGTTTTCCCGTTGCACATTGTGTAAATATTCCAGTTTGCTAATCTTACACTTCAAGTGTTAGGTTTTATTTAAAGGGGGAATATCTGTCCATATTGAACTGCCAAGGTGACTTTGGTACTGTAATATCAGATTTTACATAAGTCAAACTGGTTTTTATTTTGAGTTTTATATTTCAAGGCTTTCAGAAACCATCCTATCTCTCCTTCCTTAATTTAAAATGTTTACAACCTATATTGCTTGTTTCTTTTCAAATGCTGGATAGCAAAATGCTTGTGGGTTTGTGAAATTTCTGTTTCTGATCACCTGTAAATCTGTCATGTGTGTGTGTATGTGATTCTTCCAGTTTTACCTACGCTATTTTCCCGTTTTCTGAAGGATTTAAGCATGACACAAAACATAAAGGAGATCATATTCATTTATGTAGGACTTCCTGTTATGCACATTCTTCATGATTGGAATTTGATTAGATTTTGAATTGGGAAGTTGTAGTAATTAGATCTGAAGTCTACATTGCTATTTAACACAGTTTGTGTCAACTGACCTTGTTTTATGAGTTTTTATGTGGAGTTTGCTTTTTGTCCAGAATGCTTAAGTGGAATTTAAAATAACAGTTTTTAAAAATACTGTATCTTATTTACTTAAACAAAAACATGAAGTTGTCTCTACACTTGATCATGCTTTAGGTATGTTGAATGTGTATTTTTTGGTGTTTATATAAAGTACTCGCTTATGAAGGAAAGTTATACTTTTTTTTGTTTTGTTTTTTGAGCAGGTATACCATTGTTTGACTTGATTACAGGCAAAACTCTGGTCTGACTCAGAGCAGAACGTTTTGTCATTGCAGTCTGAATGTTACAGTAAAACACTGCCTTTTTAATTACACTGAAGAAAATTCTCTAACCATTTCATGATATTTGCTTTTATTTTTTTATAGGACAGGAGATATTTCTCTTCTTTCTGTGGATGCCATTGTAAACTCCACCAATGAATCTATGTCAGAAAGAAATCCAATAAGTGATAGGATATGTGCCAGAGCAGGACCGGCTCTCAGAGAGGAGATTCGGCAAGAAGTAAAAGGTGAGTGTGTTGATAACCTGTGTCAATAAATATTTAATGTTTTGTATTATCATTGTGAATACTCTTTTAAAAGTATGATTTATAATAACATACTTTGTGTTTTTTTATGACTTGTACTAAAATGTTTAGTTTTTATTAAATTTTCTTTTTGTAAAGGAACTGCATGTCTCATGTCTGAAATTTAGTTATGAAATGTATCAAATCGCAGACCCGTAAATGAGCGCCTTAGTGTTTGTTGGCCAGTATCCACATGTAATTCCTAAATTTGTGGAATATACTGCCTATGGAATAAATCAAAATGGATTAAAGTATCAAGTTTATTGTATCAATAAAAGAGTTTTATCAAAAATTAATTAATGGGCCTATGTTTTCAGTGTGTTTCAAGACTGAGACATTTAGTCTGTTATTTACGTTATATTATGTAGAATAAAGAGCTCAAGGAGATAACCAGCCCAGGCTTAACATTTGTGCGTCACTGGGTGACTGTGGCATGATATACATTCAAATTTTATTGCAGTAAAGCATTACAGAATAGTTGTCATTGTGATCTGTTATCATGTAGTCTGAGAGAAGTCTTCACTGCGCTTGAAACACCATGGAGTAATGTAACCCCTACACCTGTAAGTAAATTTTAACTAGTAATTATTATGACTTCATGTTAGGTAATGTGGAGAATGTGTAGAAATTTGAGCTGAGAGAAAGACTGAAATGTCTGGTAAAGGCAACGGTAAAGTTGTTCCTCTGCTTAATTACCCACAATGCCATGAAGGCACATGGGGGAGTGGTGGTATAGCTCCATGTGTTCATATGCTCAACATCCCTTAGAGGCGATTTCTCAGCCCCTGCTACTGACCCAAGGGTACAGAGCCCTGCATACCTGTGTCTAGAATGCCGAGTGGGCTCCAGATATGGTTGGGTCACTTTGGGAAAAGCAGAGTTATTTGCCTCTGCTGGGAATTGAGTTGCAGTTCCTTGATTGTCCAGTCCATGGTTGAATCACTTTAGTAACTGAGCTACACCTGTTCCTCTATAAGTTTATTCTTTGAATGTTCCATGATTTAGGTGAATGCGACTTTTTTTTGTTTTGTTTTTAATTATGCTTCCACCTTTCTGACATAGCAATGAATACAGGAAGGATGCAAAATGCTTGCAGTCAGAAATTTACAATGTGGTGCAGTGTTTAAGAAGTGTCAGTCAGTAGGGTAAGTTGCAGTAGAGTGTGAAAGGAGGATGTCAACATATACAATAATTATTAGTGAAATGTGGATCTTTACTCATTAAATTACTTGGCCACAAAATGTTACCTGTTTAGAAAGTGGGCTGCATGAGTACAAGGTAAAGACATCCTTGTACACTTCATGAAGACAGATTGGGAAGTTGAGGTATAGCTCCATTCCATTTTAATCTTAACACTGGATGGAGATGAATGGTCAGTCTAATGCCCTAGCTGCTTTACCCATGGGGAAAAGGCCTCTGGCACCCATTGAACAGAAGGTTGGGTAGGCCAAAGAGCTGGCCTGGTGTTTTGGAGGAGAGAGAAATATTTTGTTCCTGCCAGGATTTGAACCCTGAATCATCCTGGGCTGCATTAGTAGTCTGATGACTTTTCAGCTGGATCTGAATATTATATGCAGTCATTAAGTAAACCTGATTGTTGCAATGTTTTTTTTTATGATGCTATCAAAGAATTGTGTTCAATTTTGTTCACAGAGTGTCGGACTGGAGAAATACGTGTAACTCAGGGTCATAATCTCTCAGCACGATATGTGATACATACTGTTGGTCCCAAGTACAATGTAAAATACCAAACGGCAGCAGAAAATACCTTACATATTTGCTATAGGTTAGTTAGTAGCTTAGTTTTAAAACCATAAACATATTAGTAAAAGTGGGAAGTTCTGTTGTTGCAGTGGTATAGAATGATGGGTACATATGATGATTCATTATTTTATTCAGCTCATCCTCTTGGTTTTGGTTGTTGTGAACTGTTCACATAATTGCACATCACACTCTGTGAGTGCAGTTGCTGTAGGTCATTTGTAACTGTTAATGCCTTCAGATAAAATGCATGTTTATATCCTTGTAAAACTGAATTGCAAATGGTCAAACAGGTTTATCATACAGTGATCATTTCATAATTCAAAGATTGTAATATTTCTGTACTGCAAGAGCTTGAATCGTAATTTGTTTCATTATGACCTGTTTCAGCAAGAAGCATTTTAACTGATGAATGTGTGGCTTGCATTATCACACACTTATCTGTTTTGTCTTGAATTATTGTTTCCAGGAATGTTTTACAAAAGGCTTGTGAACTGAATATATCTACAATTGCTCTGTGTGTCATCAACTCAGTTAGGAGGAACTTTCCTCCCGATGAAGGTGCGCACATAGCCTTGCGTAAGTATTCATCTCGGAATTGTTTGAACCTATTGTTTAAGCACATACTGGGCCATTGGTGAGACATAATATTATTTGTAGAATATGTACAACTTTAACAGGTGATTGATCTGGCAGGATTTTAAGTGAAAGGAAGATAGTGTTTGAAGTGCTGAACCCTGAGTGTCAGAGTGTCAGAGTTGATTAAATAATATAAGACTGAAGTCAGACTTCACAACTTAAAACTGTACTTTGGGATGAAAAGTATTGCTTTGTAATTGACTTGGCCATATCAGATACATTGTTTTGGTTCCATGCAGGTTTAGTTCAATGTGGGCAGTTACAGACTATTTCATCCTCACTGTTTAATATGTAATTGTTTGGATTTAGTGGTGTTTACAGTAGAGAACATTGATGTAGGGATCTATGAAGTAGTTAAAAAGAAGAATTCGTGTCAACTTTGGGATATTTTGTCATGGAAATAAAAATCTAATGCAGAAGCATTCCCACTTAAACAGACATTGTACGACACACCACGATTATTTTGCATCATTGTCTTCCCAGCTGCATATCTGTTGGTTCATCTCTGTTGTATCTTACCTGCTAACCAGCAGAGCAAATTTTCGAAGCACTGTTTTTAGATAAAATGAGGTGATAGAAGAAAAATATATGTATCACCTGATTTCTTTTATCTATGTTTAATGTATTTTACTTAATTGATCCTTTCTGTCCATGCTTAAATTTTAATGTATTGTTTAGGGCTTGCTCTTTGTTCGTCCTTTTCCTCTCAATGCTGTCTTTAATGCACTTCATTTGCTCTTGTGCTTGTTAGTAATGAAGCTGCAAAAATGTGTTTGTTAGCTTTGCCACATTTGTCTGTGTGCACATGGAACAACTGAAGAACTACTGGATTAACTTTTGTGGAGTTTGGTAGCAGTAGGTTTTACCAAAACGCGATAACATTTGAAGTTCTGCTGAAGTCAGACAGCAATAATAGATGCTGTATATGAAGACCTTTATGTGTGTCAGTGTACATCTTTGAACGTTAGTCATTAAATACTTCAAATGAAAGTTGTAGAGAGAAATGACACAAAACTTTTGTGTGTAAATTAAGCTGTAGTGTTGATAATAGAACATTTGTAAGAAAGGCTATGGATTGTGAATGAATTACAGGCACTGTCCGGCGGTTTCTGGAACAGCATGGAAATTGTTTGGATTTAGTGGTGTTTGCAGTAGAGAACATTGATGTAGGAATCTATGAAGTGTTGCTTCCCTTGTACTTCCCCCGTTCATTACAAGAGCAAGAAATGGCTTTATGGCAGTTGCCTGCCAATGTAGGTGGTCCCGACGGTGAACATCTGCTACCAGATCGCCAGATTCGCATCATTGATAATCCTCAGCACTCATTAGATGGTGAGTTACTAATATATTTGTCTTCATTCCAATGCTGTGTCTTTGATACTGTACGTGTTGCTGTTGAAGTGTGTAATCACATTATTAATGGCATAGAATACCTGTATATTCCATACATCACGTAAATGTTGTAGTTAAAGTGTGTAATTAGAGGAAAATTTGTCACTGTTGCTTGTTACTGTATAGAATGTGTAGATATTGCATCCAGTGACTATTTAAGGAGACAATGTAAAATAATAATGCTTTTCACAAAAAGGCCTACACATTTTGAAGTCCAAATGAAGAATGGAAATAATAATAATAATAATAATAATAATAATAATAATAAAAGAGGAAAGCAGTGAACTATATTATTACCAGCCATGTCCCCATCGTGTGGTGGGCCACATTATATTCACACCACCATTTGATTTTGCTCTGTTGTGTAATGTGCTAGATGCTCAACTATTTCCTTGACCTCTGTGCAAACCAGGGTGTGTCTCATCCATCCTAGGGATATTATAAATAGAAAGATAAAAGGAGTGGGTAGGGACCATAAATTCATTCTACATGTTACTCATAGTATGGGTTTCGTAGTTGAAGCCTGGAAGGACCTTGAATAATATACTTTTATTGAAACATTTAGTTAATGTATGTTATGATTAGGTATTCTGTGGACTAATGCTTTTTTTTAGAAATTGGTAAAACATTTACCTTGTTCGACTGTCATCATATCTTTTTGTTCATATTGTATAGTACATTCAGAATTTGAATTACAAGAAGCCTGTTTTTTATTCCTGTGAAATGAGTTTCAGTTGACATTACATGTGTTGTTTCTTGTGGTAGGCCATCGAAGAGATCTCCAACAGAGATGTTCTTAGTTCTTACATTTTACACAGTGGAATTAGTAAAGGATATCCATTGGAAATTTTATATATGTTACAGGAAATAACAGTAAAGGTGATATTTTCTATCTGCGTGGCATGAAATATTTATAGAACTTGGTTATCTATGTAAGAAGAAATATCTGAAGTCTGAAAGAGACAGAGTACCATTAACTGAATAGGTGTGGCTAATTTTTACACATCTTGTAACTAGGCAGATAACCTAATTTGCCCCAATACTGAGAGTTCTTAGAGAGTTTGTCAGTACTTCATTGTACATGCAAACATCAGCAGTTATGACAAATGAGAAAACAGAATATGATAAAAGATGTAAAGGTAAAGGCAATGTTGCCCCTTCATTACCATGAGGAAAGTAGGGGAGGTAGAGGTATAGCTCCACTCATTCTTAACTTCAGCACTAGATGAAGGTGAGTGGTCATTTTTGTACCCCAGCTGCTTTGGTACTGAGGAATGAACCCTTGATATCCATTGAATAAGAGGCTTGGCGAGTCTCACAGCTGGTTTTGACATTTCTGCAGAGAGAAAAATCTCTTGCTCTTGCTGGGAATCAAATCCCTGATTGTCCAGGTTGTAGCCTAGGTGCTATTCCAACTTTGCAGATCTGGCTGAAAACAAAGTGGTGCACTGGTATTTTTCATGACAAGTTTGTTGGTTCTGAAAGTGATTAGGATTCGTTTTATGTTTTCTTTTCTTATGTATTTATACCAGTACTTTAATTTGGTTTAGGTTGCACAACAAAGAGGATGCTGATGTAAAGTCAGAAACGTCTGTGGCATCATAATAATGAATTTAAGTATTCTGTCTTTAGTGGGCTTCTATTGTGTAGATTTTAAAATATTTAAATTTAGAATTGCAGTTTGTGTAGTTCTGCCACTAGCACCATTGTAGTGTGCACTACATATCTTTTATTTTATTAGGTATTGTACAGGTTTTGACAGTACCTGCTTGTAAGAATTTGTCTTTATCTAAGGCAGAAGTGCACAATTTTTTTAAAAATGTAGGAGCTGCCTCAAAGTACTAGACCCAGAAGGGTGACATGAACCACATTCCATACTGAGGACCTGCAAATATTAGGCACCACCATGCAAAATTTAGTTGCCCACGTGACCCGGTCCCCAGGATTTGTGCACCCCTAGTCTAGTGACACTGAGAGTTTTTTTTCAGTGAAGTAAGAATAGAATAGGTGATCCTTGAAATTCAGTGCTTGTTCCTAAAGTTGTGAATTTTATGAACATCCCCACAGAAATGTAAAATGTCAGAAGTTCTGTGTGTGAAGCTTCTGAGAGATGTCTGGCAGTTGTTCCTAAAGTTGTGAATTTTATGAACATCCCCACAGAAATGTAAAATGTCAGAAGTTCTGTTTGTGAAGCTTCTGAGAGATGTCTGGCAATTGTTCCTAAAGTTGTGAATTTTATGAACATCCCCACAGAAATGTAAAATGTCAGAAGTTCTGTGTGTGAAGCTTCTGAGAGATGTCTGGCAGTGTTTATGAAAAACAGTATGATGAATAGAATATGTAGACCTAACAAGGAAATATTTACATGAGGCTGGGTAAATTGCCCTCTTAGGAGCTTCATAATTTTTACACTTTACCAGATATTGTTAGGATGATCAAAGTCAAGGAAGTGAGATAGGCGGGACATGAAGGATGCATGTTAAAGTCGAGATATATGTACAGTATTCGTTTAAAGATGTGATGGGAATAGATAACTTGGAATACATAGGCATTGATGTCAGGATGATATTAAAAATGGATCTTAATGAAATAGCATGTAATGTTGTGGACTGAATTCTTCTTGCTCAGGTTAGCAACCATTGATAGGCTTCGTGAATGTGGTAATGGACTTTAGGTGAGGAATGTCTTAACTTAGCTGAACAGCTGTTAGCTCCTGAGAAATAAACTGTTCATGGAGTTAGGTAGTTAGATTATCTATTTGTATTGTTTCATAATTCGTTGGATTTCGCCACCTTACATCTGTGATATAAGGTCTGCTAATTGGCCTTCTGTAGCCTCTCTCACCTGTGCTGTCACGTTCCAATTCACATTTCTAAACATATTATCAGTCATTAAACTTGCATCTTAAATGGTTATAATAAGGTTTGTGTCTGCAAATACACGTGTTTTATGTTGTTAGAAACATGTTAGTAAAATCGATTTTACGGACTGATTCATTGGGTAGGAGGCAGCTGTTAATGAGTATTGTCATGTAAATGAATAGTTGGTATTGGGTTGTCTATGGGAAATTGGGAATTTTATATTGAACATATCTCTGTCATATTTTCAGCCATAGGTATAACCTGTGGATTTTGTGTTATTACTTTTGTATTGTATGCCTTTTACAGAGCTGTTAGGCAGACTAATTATTAAGCAATTTTATACGTGACTAGCAGCCATCCTGTTGTAGTGCAGTGAGCTTATATCCTGTAGTGTGAAGAGCCTTTGTATTGCTCCAGCAATTGAGCCACACCTGTTTACAGTTGGTGTCATCTGCTGATACCTGCCTGCCTGCCTTCCTTCCTTCCCTTCTCCATCCATTTGTTTGCTTTGACTCCTCACTCTAACAAGCAATCTGTAGTCTTTGGAGCGTGTTTAGTAGCATAACATGTTTTCTTACTGATGTCCAGTTGTGAGCTTATGACGAATGTGAAAAGGAGGAACCTGGTTCATTAGTTTCTCTTTAGTGCTGTTTTCTTGTGAAGGGAGAATTTACAGGGTATTATTGCTAAATGAATTTGATGGAGCCTTATTATGGATGTAAGTACTGAAGTAGCGTCAAAGGTACTAATATAATTTAAAGTGTACTGATTCTTAATACTCATATTTTGAAACCAGTGTAACTAGTTAACTAATATAAGTCCATTGAGCAGAGTCCTTGAGAAGGTAATAGTTCTTTGGCTTGTCAAGAAATTCCCTGTATTTTATGGAACCCTTAGGGTCATTAGTGTGTTCACATCAGCCCACCACATGTCCCTTCCTGAGCTAGATCAGTTCAATGCATGTCCTCCCACCCTATTTTGTTGAAGACTTACCTTAATATTATCCTTCTGTCTATTTCTAGGTCTTCCAAATAGTTGCTTACCCTCATTCCCTGCAAAAACGATGTATGCACCTCTTCTCTTTACCATATGTACCACACACCCGGCCTCTCTGATTTTTCTTTATTTGATCACCCAAATGATATTTGGTGAGGATAACAAATCATGAAGCTCCTCACTATGAAACTTCCTCCAGTTTACTGTTACCTCCTGCTTCATAGTTGAAATCAGCACACATATAATGAAGTTGGTAAACAAACAGTTTGTTTTCCTTCAGTTATTAATTTTTTTTAATTCATGGAAGCTTGAGTTTATTTTTCTGCAATTACAAGTATGTTAAAGTCATTGTAATAAGTTGTACATAATTATTGAAATGCTGATGTAAGATATTGCTTCTTATCATGTTCCTTGCACAAAGGGCACAAAGTACAAGCATAGGGGCAGTTATCTCTATGGCCAGCTCTGAAACTGCAAACTGAATTGTGTTGAAATTTGATATTGAAAGGGAATTATGATGAAAAGTTAATTTTAATTTTGGTTAATCCTATATAACTCCTACTTTACATGAAGACAAAATTTTGGTACTCTGTTAAAAATTCAGTACTATAAAGTGATTGATGCATGATGTGAAATATTTATCAGGTAATATCTTCATTTAGAAGATTTTTTGATGTAATGTTTACTTATGACATACGAGGAGGAAAGACTTAATGTATGTTCTGGATGCTGAGGTGAAGAAACACATTTGTGGTATCCCAATCAGGATTCTAACCCTGATCGTGCAGTCTGTAGCCAGTCACTTTACTAACTAAATGTCACAGGTATTACAAATAACCAATATCCATGAAGTGATAAACATAATAATGGGTGTGTGATCTTTTATATTTTTGATAGGTAAACTAACCTGTGTCAGACTAAGATAAAGGTACCATATGGTTATCGAAACATTACTGACATTTTTTGAGACTGTGTAAGACAATGCTTGTTTTTTTATGGTTTTTGATGAATGCCATTCTGATATCATATATGTGGACATACCCCAATGGAATTATTTTTGGTTATGAAAATGAATTAAGTAATTTCATGGGTATTTGTTTTTAGGAAGTGCATGTGTTTTTAGAAACTGTTCTTGTGTGTATGTGCATTTATGCAGGTGAATGGTAATTTTCTTTGCTTATAAATCTTTGAACCAATGCTGAGTTTGAAAATCATACAGCTGATAATGTAATGTAATTTATTTGCATTCTATAAATCCAAATTAGGATACAATCCTGTGGATATAGACATTGTCACTTACATAGTAATATAATATACATAGTGTTGGAAGAATCTTAGTTATAAATAGAGTACAACATTAAAGTACTTAAAACTAATTGTCCATTTAAATTTCAAAGGAATATCTCTGTTAATTAAAATATTCCTTACTATTATAAAAGGAATTTGTAAGTAAAAACCTCTTCAAAGCATTCCGAAACGGTAATATATCATTGGCTAAGTCTTTGATTTCGTGCGGAAG
>Ga0123355_10002828_pt1 | contig 24644 bp, 9 predicted proteins | sample TergutEmb28metaG_3_FD_89872 | JGI IMG/M metagenome (GOLD analysis project Ga0123355, IMG submission 89872) | Embiratermes neotenicus P1 segment gut microbial communities from Petit-Saut dam, French Guiana - Emb289 P1 | ecosystem: Host-associated > Arthropoda: Insects > Digestive system > Gut ...
TATGTAACTAAAGCATATGGATTGTTATAACTATATTCCATTTAGTAAAACATCTTAAATAAACACACATACACATACAAAGATGAATTAGATCTGAGCACAAAAATTCATTATCATAGATAAGCAATTGTTATAATTATGAATATACCAACTAAACCAAGAAAACATGAAGTCAAGAAACTCTAGAAAACAGCCATATTGGGCACTGCACACATACTTCGGAAAGTACTAATGTAAAAGTACAATAGATTCAACACTGAAACTAGCGATATAAGCACAATGAATAGTAACAACAGAATAGCTGCAACATTGTATTCCCTAGGGACATAGTTTGTCTCAGGAATATAAGTATAAATACCCTGCATGAAGGAGATGATGATGACGATGATGATGATGATAATAATAATAATAATTTACATACTGAGTCAAAAGCCTCAAATGCAAAGCCAGAACTAACAGATATAAAGACAGGTACAACAACAAAAGAAAATTGAAAGCGAATTACATAACAAGTAATCGCAAGAAAAATTGTTGTAAATAATAACAATAACAATAATATCGTTAAAAATGTTGGGCAACTCTAAAGATGAATGTACATGCCTATATGCCTTTCGGTTTACCTCTATGCATAAGTAAAGCCCTGGGCTGTCATTCGAAAGGAAGAATACCTATATTGGTAAAGGTACAGCAATCCTGCAAGCCTGGACAGGTCTTGAGGGTTCCAGGAAGCTGAGACACCCAGATTTGAAGACAATTGGCACACGAAGGTGGTAAGATTGTCAGCTCTACGCAACGGTCACCTTTTCCCCTCACAAAATACTCCAGGTACTCATTTCTGTTAGAGACTAATTTGACTCCAGTGTCATTGTGCGGCCGGAAGGATCATGTCAGTGTAAAATTCCATTTACATCATCCAGTATCGAAACCGCGCCCTTCCGGCTTGTAGCGTAGTGCCTCAACCAACTGCACTACCGCGTGCCCCCAAATACATATATTAAGTATTTTAAAACAGTGATGTCCTGAGAGGCATATTTGGTATTCAGTAAGGGGAGATACACACGTATGATTAACGAAAAAATTTGAAATTCATAATGATTCGTATTTTTCACACCATCGGATTTATCAAATCAACGTGGATGATACGGCGAAGTGTAACATGAAATATTCGTAGGGGAATTAAGAAATGCAGACAAAATTTTAACACAGTAAAACTCGTGTAAATGTAGCACGTGGGAAACATAATCTTAAGTGGAATGTTAGTATTAAAATGGCTCCTAAGGGAATAGGGTGTCAGCTTTCGACTTACACAAAATTCGTGGAATTCCTTCATCAACCGGGCGACTCTCAGGTAGCCACTAGACACTACTTCACTTTAGATAGTTAGAAAGATGTGTGGGAAAGATATCCTATCTGACGGTTTAAAATCACCTGCAGAATAACCTGACTCCGGGAGGGACTCAGAGTATGAAAAGAGTTCAGTACAACAGCCCAGCTGCCGACATCGGTACATTAAATGAAAAGTGTGTTTTGAAAACAGATGTGTTAAGTCAATTAGGCAATTTACAGGTACAAGTACTTTGTCGTGTCTGTATTGTTATTTTCTTTGTTCTTCAATATTTTTCATATGTTGCTTTTGTGGTTAGTTATTTCGTGTGTTTTACTTATTTTCTTGTGCTGTCCCTATAAATGGCCTTATGGCTTTGAGTCAGAGCCTTAATAAAAAATTTGATTAGTATTATTATTGATATTATTATTAACCACAGTAAAATACTCCTTGACAATCTGCCAATCCCTCAGCTGGGAAAAATTCCCCGCCTTGTATGGAATTCAAACTTACATTAGCGCGTTCATAAAAGCTTGGCTTTTTCATTAGGCACAAAAATCCAGTCCAGTATGCATTTCCCAGCTTTCTGAAACATTCTAAACATACCGTTCATCCAATTCTCAATGTCGTCAAATCAGGTAATAGTTCGGTAAATCCCGGATTCTGATATTATTTCATTCTACTTCCTGCTAATATTAATAGTATTGTAAACATGCATCGTAAAATGAGCTGGCCTCAACAATGCAGTTGCTTGCATGCATAATGATGTCTTATCTATCTCAACTCTAGCTGCTACAACATGAGATCTGAAGCAACACAAGAAACAAAGTTTAACTTGTGGTAACTGATAGGCATCTCCATGTTTGCTGCAAGGTATCGAGTTTTCCGGGTGCTTGCACTTCTGTCTTACAAACGTTGTGTTCCATTCCTGTGGAAATGTATTGTATAGGGAGATGCAGTCACGCAAACAAAACACGGCGTAATGTGTCAATCACATTTTCAGCCAAGCGAAATTTGTTATAACGTGGAACAATAGAATTATAGGTCTGTTCCTAATAGACTACGTAACGAATAAACAGGATGCTGAGAAGACGCCAACTTAGGCTACTGAGAGCGGTTGTTGCGGGGTGGAATATGAAAATGTACTTTTACATTTTAGATACACAAGGGTGAAGGATTCCATAGTGGTCGAATGGGAGAGGAGGCTCTAAAGGTTGTGGTATTTTTTCCCTGTAGTTTACAAAGACTGATAACTGTATAATGCACGTCATGAAGACGTAATAGAGTATAGTGCTACACATTGTTAACCTCGGCACTAGATAAACGTGATTTGTCTACTTCATTTCCAGCCCGCTTTACCCTCAGGGAAATAATCCTTCAGATTTCGTGATATCACAGATCTTGATCAAAAGAGGACATTGAGAAATCTGTTTTTGAACACTGATGTTTGTTTTCTTTACCTTGTTGAGATGCTGTTGTTTTTATGAAACATGAAAAGATAAACCGTAATGATAAAGGTCCCTGGCGAGATCCAATCACGCACTACCAGCAGAATAAACTGCTGTCTTTTATGAGGCTACTATAATTACAGCTTTATTTATTACTGCTCTTGCTGATAATTTCTGTGTCATACTTTACGTGTTACGGTACTGTCGTAATTTGTGACCTTGTGAGGTTCCATTAGTCTGCTTTTATTTTTTTTTTCGCAGTTGATGAATAAATTTTGCCGGATGAAACTGAAAAATTTAATTTTTTAGTTTAGAGTTAAAAGAATAAATCTGCAAAACGCCTGCAGTTCTGATGACAGGAATCTATAAAGTTAGGCCTAATTACTTTTGGTTTCGCTTTACCCTTAAAATTTAATGTACCCTATAATGGCTACTCTCCACACAAATAACAAGGTTTTAGAACCCAAGACAGATGTCAGAAGTTCCAAAATATTAAATTACATAGCGATTTTTGGTAGCATATTGTATTATTTACGTCAAAGAATGTCAGAATACAGCAGTTTTATGTGAAAAGGACATGGACCATGATCAGGGACTTCCAGTACGTGGCTCAGAAACCAAACAGCAATCTCTAGGAAGAACAAGCTGCATATTGTATTACGAAGTGCTTTTTCATATTCTTAAGGCATTTGGTGTATTATGGAATAGACAATTCAACACGACCGCATTTGTACAATATGTACAAGGAAACTGTGATGCATTTAATTTTTACCCCTCTATTGTTTCTTTATGGAAGAAATTATTTTATGTGTAAAAGAATTATAAGCTACATGAATATTGAGTGTTTATTTTGAAAACACATAATTTTATGTACGTCTGTGAGGGATTACTGAATAAATTTACCTGTGCGTCCTACGTGAGTTCAGACTGTGTTTCGTGCATTAGTTAAGAACGTGACGAGTATACGCACAATCCATAAAAATCACAGATGCTCAAGCACACAATAAGAGTCGGTACTCTGAATAGCAACAACTTAGAACTCAAATTTATATTATTTTCGTGCGAATCAGCATATCATGGTTGTCAGACACAATACCATTATTATGTCCATTCAAATAACGAATAGGTGGTTTCCTGGTAAGTTGTCAGGTACAAGAAAATATTTTGAAACTTTCTGTACACATGTCACTTGTCTGCTTCATTCATTCACTTAAGGAAACAAAAATCTTAAAATTTTACGCGGAGATAATATACGATATGATAAAATTGTATCAAAATGCATTGCAGCTTTATAAAGCAAAGTATTTAATCTAAGATATAGTAACATTGTAACCAACTATTTAAAGCCCATTAGGTCACATATATTAACTAACGATTGTATTGCCCAAACAGTGTAATATTTTGGGATCCAATAAATGTGAAATAATATTTGCTCTATACCCAAGGACGCTAAGATACCGTTATGTTTTGACAGACCTACTGATTATGGGTTTCTGAGAAAATGTTTCTATGCTCTTTCTCAGGTGTTTCTTTACACGTGAACGGAAATTCAAATAACTTCGCGTCAAAACAGGCTGAAAGGCTAATATCGTGTCACATGTTTATTATCAGAGCTCCTGTAAAGAAACAGAATTTCAAGATAACCAAAAAATGTGTCCCAGCTTATAAACCATAATTTCTTGCTACAAACTGAATCACATGTTTAAGCTAGAAAATTAAAATGCCAGATGATGTATCTATATTTCATTGTTCTTAGGAAAAATATATAAGGGGAAGAAACAAGGGCGGAAGGAGGAACAATTATTTCTCCAAACAGTGAATAATGATGTTTCGTTACCAACTCCCTACAGCTTTGTACTACGCGATTTTCGAAACGGAGATTTTTAGGAATGAAATAAATAGAAATTAAGTCATATTCATTCAGCTTTTATGTAATCCATAACGTTCCAAATCCTTATGTATATCCCCAGTTGTAGATCTTTTCAAAACTTTGCTTTATTTCTGCCTCACATAGGCAGATATATTTTGGAGGAATATGCTGCCTCCACGTTTGACGTGGCGTCAAGTTCTAGATTTTTATAGATTATCTCACATGCAAATGTAAAATTTTGCTTTAGTTCACTTTACATAATTTCAGATCTAAATTCACTAATTTACATTCATCCATTCTTACACCTACAGCCAGTCATGTTACAAATTGCGTGCCAATTTGATCTTCTTAGTATCTGTATCCATAGAAACTAGAAAGGCAAAATTATTCTATAATTCTGTAAGGTAGAGCAGTGTATATGTTTGTGATTTTACAGGCTTTTTAACATCATATCTCAAACTTAATTGAATTTTGTGCATTGAAACAAAAAGTAATTTTTGAAATATTGATCCTGAAATAATATGTCATTTTCCATAGCTAAGCTAGCCTGCTTGTGTCCTTGTACATTACATAAAACTGACAACTGTTTGTGATTGTAATATACACGGCACACCAGAGGCCGTTTGAAAGCCAAGTGCACCAGAGAAAACGTGCAGATGATATGAAAGATAGCATTAAAATATCTCGGCATTTCATGCTCTATTCATTTTGTTTGTTGGTTTGTTATGTATTTGCTTAGAATTATATTAAGGTGCCGGAATTTTTTCTCCAAATAATGAGGTGTTTCTTAGGGAAGTTCTGGTTACAGTAGCTTGACACTTAGCCTTAGGCTAAACAGAGTGTCAGCTCGCACTACATAGCAAAATAATTGCATTTCCATGCCAAAAACCCAACAAAGTTTAAACATTCCTGTAAATATTAAGAAAACTGGCTATTTCTGTCCTCATCGTGAATCTAGAAGAACGTCTAAAAAAAACTTTCTTAGAAATATGGATCTTCAATTTTAAACCTGTTTCATGTACACAATTTAATTTCCAGTGAAATTTATGCATTTCATTAAATACTATAAGTATTTTGTAAATCGCAAAAAGTGGAGAAAATGTTTCGCCATAAAGCTTCAAGTCTTCTGAGACATCATGCAGTGGTTACTGTTAAATAGCTACCAACATTTTGACAGATCTTAGTGCAAGAATCTTCTCGGTAAAGCAATCACAGGAACTGACACATCAAATAGTGCGAAATTTCAGCCTCTCATAGCGGCGTTGTTCAATATTCTTCACGTCCTCTGGGACGTTACGCAATGTCGACTTTTAGTTACAAGGTTTTCAGATAATTGAAAACTTGCTGGGCTGTTTGACCCTAAATATGGACACATCAGGGTACTTCCAAACGTCGGTAACTAATTACCAGGCAACACGACCTAACATCCAAGATAGCTTTAGACTTCAGACAACACTGGTAAAGATTCAGGTCTCACATTATTTCAAGATTTTTTTACTTATCTATTTATTTCAATAAATGTTTCTTCGTTACAATTTTAATCTAAGACCTTTCGATTGAAGTATATGATACCTCCATGTCATAGATCAGAAAGACGTTTGGTTTTTTGTAGACTGGTTGTTATTGGAGGACCAGTAAGCATGTAAAACTGCTGTCGGCTGTAAAGCGAAGTTGGTTTACCGTGAGAAAAGATTTTGCGAATTAATATTTGAAGGACAGCGACAACGCTGGGTGTGTGTTTTTGAGTTACAGTGCATTCAACCCTCTCAAGCCCATTAAAGCCGCGCAACCTATATCTGGGTAAATAATTTCCTTTTGCTTTTATTCCTTGTTTCCCGAGAACTATACCTTGGCCATGGTCCTGAACTAGTCACGAAGTTAAGTCATCCAACTCAAGTCACGAAATCATTTACTTCAAAGAGAAAAGATGGTGCCAGTCTAAGACGTTGGATTAAACATATTGTGCCGGTGATATTCTCTCGTTTAGAATAGTCTTTATCTTTATGTTAAAACATCAATTAACCTTAGAAATAACGTACCGCACCTAAATAGAACTTTCCAAAGACTAGGCAGTGGGACATTTCTGTATTTCACATTTAGAATTTTATTCATTTTTCCCTGATAAAGTGGCTCGCTAGCTTACCATAAAAATGTAAGTTTTTATAAGTAATTAAAAATCAATGATAATAACAATAATAATAATAATACCTTCATATAAATTTCTTTCTATGCCTGTTGTTACTGTAATCAGATTTCCGTCAAAATGCTACATAATGTAAAAAATTAAGTGTTTGTGATGACAAAACAGATTTGTTCGTAACAGAAGCACGGAACCACGAGACTTAAAGGTTTTTAGTCATAACACTGCTATTGATATCACTAAATATCAAGACAATTAACGTGATGACCTTCAAAGTGCCTAATATCGAAAACCTATAATATTAAATTATACTAAGTATTCCATTTTGAGTGTAATCTGCGATCATTCCAATTTTTTCAGTGATTAATAAGCCGTGGATTTTACGTTTGTTCAGTTTTGATAAGGTTGGGAGCTTTCTTAGGTATCCGTAACGTGTTGGATTGAGCTGTTTTGCTGATATTTCGGGCGTGGAGGCTGACACGACCATATACATACTCTATTTACTTCAAGCACGAAGAAAGAGAAAAAGGGTTTTAATGGATTTATATCTCAAGAGGAAACAGAACGCCTGTATTTTATGTAATTAAACAAATAATCTAAATAGAGTGAGGGTAATTTTCGCGGCAAATTAAATTCTAAACATTCGATGTTTCTACACAATTTTAAGGCTTACGTCATAATTCTTAGCGACTGACAGTGGGCTTTTCTTAGTGTTTAATTCGGCTGAAATAAGAAAATGAAAGCCGTTTGTTCCACTTCCAGATACGGAACACAAAACCCGCTGAAATAAAGATTTTCAGATTTAGAAAAATTGGACACGTTTAAAGTATAAGTGATTATGAATGCACTAGAGCCACGATTACTATTATTATGTAGGATCTTATAGTATTTCTCATTCGATGCTCTAAAAGTAACAGATCTAAGACCCCATTAAACAGTTGCTGTATGTTTGATGCGTATGCAGAGAAAAAGACGTTAAGGATATTAAAAGAGTAGAGGGATTCCACAAAGCCTTCTGGTGTGATGCAAAGGCACAATACAGATACTCTGAGTTCAGACTTTGCAGTGTTGCCTGCATTAAAGTTAAGGACTTGGGCTGCGAATGTGAAGGTCTTGGACCTGAAGAAATGCAAATAAAATTAATGTCTTGTCTTGTACATACAGAGCTGTAAGTCTACTAGTTCCGACAGTTTTCAGGTTGATCTGTGACTCGTATTTATGGGTCCACGCAATTTAATACAAGAAAAACTAAAGTTTTTGATACATGCCTAACAACAAACTGTGAAGTGATGTATTAAATATTACAAAGCGTGCGAAAGACAAACATTTAATTCGGGGATGAAGCAAGTTCAATAATATGTAAACAGTATATTGTGTTTGATATTCCTGTAATTCTTAATAATATACAGTCTAATGCTATCACTTCTTAAAAGAATGTATTCAGTTTTACACATTATGAATTTTATGTAAAGCATATTTCAAGTGATATAAATCTGAAAAGCTACAAGATGTAGGGGTGTATTTACTACCATAAGATTTTGTTTTAATTTTTATTTATTAAGATGTGTTCAACTGTTTACCAATTATTTTGTCATTTTCAAACCAAACACAAATTTCAAAATAATTACTCTTATTAAAGTAAAAGTAACACAAAACTTTTAGTAATAATAGGTTAAAAGCTTACTTAACCCTAAATCTGGGTGCACAAATTCCGGGCGTCCGGTTGCATTAGTAAGAAATATTATACGGTGACCTTAATGTTTGTGGACCCTCACTATGAAATTTTCTTCAGCTTTATCTACGAACAAAACCAGCACACTAAGACTAGAATGCGGCAGGCTACGCCAAATTTGATGGGACTTTTATTTTACAATTTCATCTGTATGTGACTCACAACTTAATCCCTCTAATAAATAAACTAATTTTTTTCAGGCTCGGATAAACGAAAACAGACTGCACATTGCTTAGATGCATGAAATTTGGTGTTCAAAAAGAGATTTACGACAAAGATTATACAAATATTAGGCGTACAATATATCTTTTTATATTCGTTGAATAAAAATTATATCGAAAAGTCTTTCAAATGTCATTTCCGTATGTCCATCTACTAAGAATTTGTAAAGTGAAGCGCATTTTAAACATATTTAATCAAAATATTTTGAGTTTTTTATGCGTAGAGGAGCAGTAAAATTACAGGAAGCAGGTTTAGAATATTTTGGATATAATTTGTTATATATAAATACCTAATTTCATAGAGTGGCGTCGGATAGCCTAGAAGGAAGAAAAATACAAATGCATAAGAGAAATCCCCACAAATATATTGAATCATTCAGTTGATAAATCCCGAAAAATTTTATAACACTTTCATAACGGAAGAAAACGCGTACTTTTTTCGAAAAAAAATTCTAGCAAAAAAAATCCAATTAAGACCTGTAACCTGCTCCACAACAGAAGTCTCTAACAAAGTTCTAATATCTGCTTTATTTATTTCGATCGAAAAGCTGTATTCAGAAGTGTAAGAAATCAGTGTTACAGGTTCTCTGTTTTCTGTCTATTAATCACATATTCATACACGTTCACGTCTTTTACCACAAATTATCCGCAGTGTGAAATTCCTCTGCACATGTACCGTTACAAGGAGTGATAACAAGTAGAAAAGTTTTTAGACCTTCGGTTTAGTTTGCATGCAGTTCACACAAAAAAAATGCATTAAAACCGTAGAATATATTATCCACTGTACGAACTTCACTTCATTTTTAAGTCAGTGCCATTGTGTATGAGGAACAACCTCCATCCTCAAATATGGTACATCAAATTAAGCAGAAAGATTGCGTGAAGGAAATGTTATTTTGTGGTAATACGTAAAAGAAGGTTCAGAAAGTCTGTTGACAGATTTAGTGACTATTTGAACCAAGGCGGAAATTGCCTATAAATCATTAAGGAAATAATTTCTTTCCTTCTTATTTTCTCCGGAAACATTAGGAAGTTCAGAAGTCGACACGGATATACGAATACAATAATTATCCATAAAACTTTCCGATCCATGAATTTTGAAACCACAATAAAAATATATTACGTAACGCTCACAAACAAAAGAATATCTAGACAAACGAACGAATCAAAAAGCAGTGTTCCAGCCATACCTTTGTAAATTGCTATGAAAGAAGAGAACGAATGCTGGGAATAATTCGATTTGCGTGATGAGCACAGTAGCATGTAAACAAAAGATATTGTCCAATTAATGTTGAAGCTAGCAATTATCATTACAACTGCTGTGTGATCGTGTGTATTGAAGAATGCGAATGGTGACTGCTCACGACAGGATATATCAATCTCTGTCTTCATTTTTCTATTGTTGATTGTTCTGTTAACCATTGAGAGGGACGAAATCTGAACTGTAGATCTACGAATTCCATAAACAAGAGTAAAAGCCGTTACTGAAATTTCGTCTACAAGGATTATTTTTATACTCTTTGTGGCATTTTTTTATTTTTATATTTTCTTTGTGGGAATTTAGGAAATGATTATTCAGTCACATATACTTCCTCCTGTTCATGTTTTCGTATTCTTCATTACCTATACTTTGATTAATTGCATAACCAAAAGCAAATTTTATTATTCTTGAACACACGAAGATAATGCACAATTAAAAGTAGCACTACACTTAGTAGTAGTAGTGGTGGTGGTGGTGGTGGTGGTAGTAGTAGTAGTAGTAGTAGTAGTAGTAGTAGTAGTAGTAGAAGTAATCGTAGTAATAGTAGTAGTAGTGGTGGTAGTAGTAGTAATCGTAGTAATAGTAGTATTGGAGGTGGTGGTGGTGGTTATTTTCGATTGTTTGCTTTATCACAAAGTGCAACCATCTGTGATGAAACATACGCATTATACGTCAACAAATTTGCGAAGTTTCAATTCACGTGTAAAATAGCTGTCTTAGAATTTGTATTCTGTAATTCTTGTTCTTCGTGTCATGATAAATTATTTATTCTGAATTGTTGCGGTAAACTCAAACCCTCTCATACGAAAGAAAATTTTGACACTCAGTAAAACAAAATAATAAAAGACGTACATATTTGCTGGTGTGTCGCTCTGTCGGAACGTTATCGAAAGGACAAGACCACGGAAATGACGTGAAAACACAACACGAACATTAACTTCCGTGGAACTGTCAACGAATTTTCTGCAGTGTTATATATAGGGCGACCTAGAGGACCAGACAAAATGAATGCAGTGTTGGCGTTAGTAGACGTGGTATCCGCCGGTCCCAGTGGCCGCGCGATCTAAGGCGTAGGTCTGCGGCCGCTCGCCTGCTGAGATTTTGGGTTCGAATCCCGCCGGGTGCATGGATGTTTGTCTGTTCTGAGTGTTGTGGTTGTAAGGTAGAGGTCTCTGCGACGAGCTGATCACTCGTCCAGAGGAGTCCTACCAGATGTGGTATGTCGTTGTGTGTGATCTAGAAACCTCAAGAATAGGGAGATCCTGACCAGCTTTGAGCAGCAGCGCCTGAGGAAAAAGTTTTGATATTCAGTGTGTCGTGACAAATATTCTCGAAGATAAACTATATTGAAGATTCTTTCACTTGAAGAGTTGTAAAAGTATCGCTTCCATGGAATATTAATTTCTTTCCAAATTTAATGAAATCATTTCCTTCTTCGTGTATGTTTAAATTGTGAGAGACCAAAAATATTACTTTTTAGAACACTGAACAAAATAAAAAAAAATTGGAGCTGAGTGGGGTTTATGAGTTCATGCCCCAGACTTCAGTGAGCATATTGAGGTCAGTAGCGTTACACGAACAAATATTCTCATAAAATTAATAAAATAAATGGTAGTTATTTAAGGAGGCTTTTAAATAGGTTGACTTGAATGTTAGTTCCTTCAGTCAGAGAAAACGTGAGTTATCGATAGGTTTACTATCTGCCCGGTCTCAGAAGAAGTTATTATGAAGTGCACGCTGTTTTCTGACCAGGAAACTGAATAAGAAAATTAGAAAATACTGAAGATAATGGAACTAGTAAGAGGGAGCACTATTCCTCCCTGTTTGGGGAAATCCATACGGAAGAGTCTAGTGACTTGTCGGAAAACAGACTACGGAATGAATGAAGGAAGGAAGAAAGGAAAAAAGAGATGTGGTCGGAAGTTATTACAATATCGCAGAGTCTTGAAAGTTTTCGTTGTCCTTTACTAACCTAAATAAGATATTTTGAATCAGTGTTGAACGAATCCTGGCCGCGTGTAAGACTAGTGTTTTTACCTTTTGTCTAAAATTAGTGATTCCTATGTAATTTGCTTCACGTCATCAATCTGGCTTCTAAATTTCTAAGGCGGCTCCCAGATGTTTGGCAATTTTGTCTACCCCTGTTCTGAATAATTCTTATTTTGAACGGACCTGTTGAAAACATAGGCCATTAACAAACCGCTATATTTTACAGCCACGTTGAGAAGACTAAATGTCCTTCAGTTGGAATTTCCATCTACACACATGGGAAATAATTCTCGAGAATTTATGTACTGCCGCAGACTTAGACTTGCGAAAATTACGGAAATATAAATATTATGTAAACCCGTCCCTGTCCATGGCTTCGAAGCATGTGCAAGATTTGAAGTAGAACCCCACTCATAGTTAACCTCAGCCTTAGATACAAGTCTGTCATCAACTACGAGTTCCGGTTGCTTTACTCCCGTTGAAAATGTTCCTGGTAGCCAAGGTTCCTTCAAAAGCGACTTGATAGGATAGCAAATTGTTTATTTACGTAATGCTTCAACGGTTTCAACGCGACAAGCATACTTTTATAGAGAACCAATGATTGTGTAAACAAATTTTATAACTAGCTGAAATTGCTTAGGACAGCTGCATTACAGAAAATTGCAGTACTTCTTGAGATGCTCAAATTTCCTCACGTAATAAAAGAATTCCATCATTTTATGAAACCTGCAAGTTCATTAACGTTTTCACAAAAACCCGCCAACTTTTCCTTCGCTCAGCCAGATGAATCCAATCCCAATCTAACATTTTATTTCTTTAAGATTCATTTTTATATCATCCTCTCATCTACATCTATGTATTCCAAATTGTCTCATTCCTTCAGTTTTCCTAACCATATTCTCAACCCATCTCTCCTTTCCCCCACGTGTCACGTTTTCCTCTCACTTCATCTTCCCTAAATTAATCACCCCAACAATATTTGTGAAAAGTAAAAATCACTAAAATCCCATCAAATAATTTCTTCCCGCCTCTTCTTCCTTCCAACTTATTATTTTGAAACATTCAAATCAGCACATTATTATTGTAAAGCTTCGGCTTATGTCTTGTCCTTAACGTGGACACCACGTTTCACACCCATAAAAAAAAGAGGTACACAACAGGATATCTCTGTATGTTACAGTCTTCGTACCTGTAGTTATCTATCGGGGAGATAAGGGAGTCTCAACCGAATGTTTGCAGGCATTTCCGTGACCTAAACTACTTCTAATTTTGTCGTACATGCCGTTTTGGTTTATTAGTGTTTTACCGAAATAGTTGAAAGTTTACAAGTTTTAAAATTATTCATTTCTCATCTTTATCTTGAGGTTCTTTCCTACATTATCCTGAACACATGGATATATTTAATTTTCTGAGCACTTAATTCTAGACTTATTTTCCTCACTAGCGAAAAGTAAAGCTTCTTTGAATTTATTTACGTTTATTTATATTTATATTTATATATTACAGCCATTGTTTATTTACTCTCATGCTTGTTGGCCTTTTGATCCATTAAATTAAGAAGATTATTTTTCTCGTTCAGTTTCAGTCCCTCCAGTTATACATACTTGGGTACAGTCAATGAAAATTTTGTAATAAATTTTTCTGTAATGACTGTTTCCAAGTCAGTAGGTCCGCAGTGCTCACGTTATGCGCTGGATGACAAGATTCTTATTTCCGACACAAACAGGTATTTGTCATCGACACCACGTCGACACGTGTTCTGGGCCCCAGCCAATCTCCTACTCAACCATTACTTGTAGAAACTTCACGTGAATGTAAATTAGTCAGGTATGAATCTGATCACATTGGGTATGTCTAACTAGTGCCTAAATTAGGAATGTGTGGACCTAAACTTCCATTCCCCATCCACATCCACACACCTACCATGGTGCTTTATTATAAACAGAGATAAGATATTTCTTCTCTCATGACGCTTCATTCAAATCGGAGAAAAATTGGTATTAGAGTCTCTTCAGAAAATTTTAAGCTACGTGGCTTAGGAACATTTTTATATAGAGAGCTTTCCAGTGCGACTTATAAACTGCAGGCCAAGAGGAGACCGATGAAGAGCCGGGAAGTCAGTTTTGGAGTGTGTAAACATAGAGCAGTGCTTAACATTGGCAAGTACGGTGGAAGATAAGTTGACACCCTCGGGAAGCAACCTGAAATAGAACATATGCCAGGATTTCGAGAGGACAAGCATCAAAGCGATTAAATCTTCTATGAGAATAATGTAGGCTTATTTAAAAAATTAATAATAATAATAATAATAATAATAATAGTATTGAATGGGAGAACAGAGTACAAACCTTATTTACTAAGGCAAAATATTTGAAACGAAAGTCGTTTTGTAACACATAAATATGGATAAAGCAATTTTGAGGAATTATAAGTGCTAAACCTAAACATAAGCTTTGCATTTTAATGTCCGTTCTGGTATTTAATAATACACCCAAGACACATAATTGTTACAGGCTAATCAGACGTTTGAGACCGAAGAATATCAAAATAAAGAAGTATTGTAATATATAAAGTATAGGGTTTGAAAGAAGGAAAAAGAAAATATATATCGAAGTTGTCTTCGGTTGCTACGATTCGACTCTTGATTGAAATGGCATTGATTACAGGTTATGTGCCTCTGATGTGGAAGAAGTTGCTGCAAGGCTCATTGAAGGCAATAATCGTTTACCGAGTAAGAAGTAATTCTTTGTTCTTGTCCGGATTACGAAGAGGGGTAGAAGATACCTGCTCTTACTGTGACAGCCTCGATTAATTGTTCAACAAAACAGGGGTGTGGACCAATGTGGGACTATCATTACGTTTTTCAAGGTCCACCAATGATTTCTGCTCGGTTCATCTCTCCTTACCTTGCCTACAACCAGTATTGAATGACTTTGAATACAGCTTCATTATGACCACAAGGATGAAAATAACGTGGCTTTATGAATTTTATTTATAGTAAATTTCGCTATGTTCTTACTACGATTATCTTTCTTTATCGGTATTATCACACCCGAGACTTCCCCCGTCCTTTATAATTTATATTGTACCGCAAAGATATATTCCTGGATGATATGTACAGACGTACAATGATCTTGAACTCAAATCGTATTTTCAAACTATCTCTTTCTAAAAAAAACTGCACACACATACGAAATTCTAGTTCTGTGTATATATATATATATGTGTGTGTGTGGGGGGGGGGGTTTGAATTATATATATATATTTGTGTGGGTGTGTCTGGGTGGGTTGTGTTTATGCGCTTGTGTGTGTGTGTGTGTGTGTGTGCGTGCTGGCGTGTACACTAGTACATTAAAAGTGCAGTGTTTTTCGTACTTGTATGCGGAAAAACCTTTGGGTATCTATTTAAAAAACCATAAGAATTTTATTACATAATATCTGTTTTATGATAGCACACTTTATCATATCTGGTATATTTCAAATCATTTTAAATATATTTGGTACTCCAAAATGTAATGCGTAAGGCCATAATAAAAATTGTAGAATACTGACAGAAAAGTCACATCTGTATTAATTGTTATTTTTAGTGGCATGACTATGTAAATAAAATTCCTGAATCTCAAGCCCATGAAATTGTAGCATCAAAGTAAATCGAGGATAAAGTTCTTACTCCGTTTGTATGGCGGCGTGTTGAAATTACCGTTCGGAGTAATCCAGCAACATGGAGGACCGCCGAATAAACCTGCAGGGAATGGGCTTGGGGTTTGGCCCATTAAATGAACAACATTGAGCAAAACACCAATCTCCTTTAGTTTTTTTTTTAAATGTGTTTCTCTTTCTTTTCATTTATTTTTTTTTACAGGTAAGCTGCTACGTTAGGCCCCTTTTGGTTTTCTTTCAAGCTCCGCCATATTTAAAAAATAAAAACGAAATGAAGGTAGCAAAAAAACTTACAATATATATGGAATGAAAAAAGGAAATATCTTTCCAACAGCACACAAATTACTTTCGCTTCTTGTTAATAGCTGCAGCCTACACACATTACGTGAAGAGGTCTCGTTGCTATCATCTCCCATTCCCCAGTCCTTCCTTCTAACCAGTTGAATAAAGAGAAACCAACTTGATGTCACTTGCTTTATTATTTCATTATTTAATGCTCAACATGTTTCGGATGTTAATACATCCATCCTCAAGAGCTTGCGACTTATTTGTTGAGTTATTTCGTGTTTTGTATTGCTCTGGTTCGATGTGTGTTGGTGTTACGTTGTGGTTTGGTTGTGGTGGTGTGGTATCCGTAAGCAGGCTGAAGCAGTGCTTCAGCCTGCTTACGGATACCACACCACCACAACCAAACCACAACGTAACACCAACACACATCGAACCAGAGCAATACAAAACACGAAATAACTCAACAAATAAGTCGCAAGCTCATGAGGATGGATGTATTAACATCCGAAACATGTTGAGCATTAAATAAAGAAATAATGAAGCAAGTGACATCAAGTTAGTCTCTCTTTATTCAACTATCAAAAAGATGCACGGTCCAATATACATAAGATTCCTTCTAACTCGTCTGGGTTACAGCTACCTCAAAACACAAGACATCATGGCTTATATACAAGCACTAACACACTATAAATTTCTAAGTTTCTCCTTTTCAAGTACTTTAGCCTCCATTCCTCCCTTGAACACATTCCACCACTTTAACACATCTCCAACACTAAAACTCCTCTTCAAACAGTATTATGTACTATTATACAGGCTGCAGTTTGCAAGATGGGGGCCCAAATCTTGGACTTTTATTCTTAATATTTATTTCAATACACAAATGTAAATTGTGTCCATTAATATTCCTAAGGCAGCTTTCAATAATAAAAAATAATTTAATTCAAATTTATTTCATTTTAGAAGTTTTTATATATTATTTATGGCAGACAATAACGATACCCCTACTCTTACAGAGCAGAGGCAGCGTTGCTATAACGCTGTCTATAAACATAGAATATCTCAGTGATTTTAGCTGGTCCTTGGACTCTCGCTTACGTCATTCTTCAGCTCAGAAACTACGTACAAATTGGCTGTTACGTTCTTAAAATATTTAATGGTATTTTATTCAACTTCAGTAAGAGAAGGTATATTTTAAAAACCCCTAAATTAATGAAAGAAAATGTATTAAATTCCAAATTGTGTCAGTTACATCAATCTCCCATTCTCACAACGTAAGTTCCTGAGATCCATTTTAATGTTATCCTACCAAAATCCATCCCGGTTTCCAGGTTGACGTCTTCATGATAGACCTCCAATTATCGATCTATGAATTTCTTCTCGGTCATAGCATAGACACTTGCACAATCCTAGAACAAAGTAACACTACGAATGAAATCCAATGTACTGGATTTTTCTTCATATATTAGAAACCACTCAGCTGGATAAAACATTCGCTGCCTTATGTGGAACCAGTAGATGCATCATTGTGGTCAGAAGAACCCGACATTAATTTCCTATCCAGAGCCAGGTACATTCAGACCACACACTTAAGACGTTTTTCTTTAAACGGAATCTTATTACGAAGTTGTATTTGATGGTCTTCCTTTGTTCAAGCAGTAAAGTCTGCGCATTTACAGGGGACTCTCATGGTCAGAAAGTAGAACTCCTGCTTCACATATGGGTGAAACCAGGTTCGTACCCTGATCTGAAGACCGACTAAGCTAAATGCGACTTTTCGTGGAATTCTTCATTCCAGCTGGGCAAATGTCGTAACAGTACCTTAAATTTGGCAACGTTTACTGCATTCTACATCTTAGCCAAATCTTCATTCACTGATCGTCCTAGCATTCAGTGCCGCATGTTCTGACTGACTGATATCATCCTGGAATATATGATAAGAAAATATCACAAAAGTATAATTTTCGTGATTATTTTCTTATATGTAACATTCGTGTTGCCGATCCTGGTGGCCGTGCGGTTTAAGGCGTAGGTCTGCAGCCGTTTGATGGCTAGAATTGAGGGTTCGAATCTCTCTGAGGGCATGGATTTTCGTTTCTTTGATGGTTGTGTGTTATAGAGGAAGCGGGCTTGTGACGAGCTGATCACCCATTCAGATGAGTAATACTGAGCGAGTGTGTGTGTTTCATGTAGAAACCTCAACAGCGAGGTGTCCTAGGCCGGAGTGGTGCTGTTGCTTTACTTAAAAGGACTGTTTGTGTTTAGTGTGTGAATAATTAAATATATTTTCCCGAAATTTCTGTTGCTTTGTGAAACAAATCTAATTGTTTGTACAACCAAACAAGTTAAATAATTTAACAACAATCACCAGTAATATAAGGAAAGCTTTCTTTGAAATGGAAATAAATTTTTAACTACTTAAAACGAGCATTATTTCTTAATAACTCCACAAAAAATAAAGAACAGGTTAACACTGTAGAAAAGAAACAGTTGGTAAATGAATGAGGGGTTCGTAATAGGGAATAGTACCTAGCAGCCTTCAACTTTTCTATACTGACAGGTGGGTGTGTTTGACTTCCTAACTCACACTACAACCACGAGAATTTGAAGGCAGACCTATTCTTAACTAAGCCCGATACATTTGTACGAACCTTTCAAAGTATTTCTCCACCCTCAAAAATACAATCCTCACTCTCCTCAACCCTGAAGTTGATGAATTCTATTATTCTTGCTAACATTATGCCTTCAGAGATAAGTCTCTCCCCGGTTTCTTTTTTTCACTGAGGGGATTCCTTTTCTTTTGGCTCTGAGAATTCGACAAGCGATTTCTTCTTTCTCAAAAGCTTCTTAGTGAGTAAAGACTTTCTCACCTTTTCAAAATTCCAGATAAGGGTCTTGTGAGAATTAGAGGTTTCTCAGGTCGCAGTTTAAAGGTGACTACTAAGTGTGACATGAATCAATAAGCTTAAGGTCAAAAATAAAATTGTTTGAAGAAGCCTAAGTACATTTTAATGTAGGCAAAGAACACTGTAACTTGTATTTCACGCAAAAGAAATACGAATCGAAAATTGTAGACATGAATTTTTTCGTAGTGCATGATATGCAAGCATAATGGAGTGGAGTCGTAGAACCCCTTAATCTTTAACCTCGGAATTAGATGGTGTGAGTAGTCAGCTTCATTGACAGATCATTTTATTCCAGGAAAGGCAGATACCGATATCTTTTGCACAAAATAATATTTCGGCCCAAGGCAGGCTGAACAAATCGAAACACATTTCTCAGACCTCTAGTCTTTAGTCTGGTCTTTATAACAACTATGCTAGCCTGGCTCCGAAAAAGATTTTAGAAATTTGTAAATGTGCATAGAGTCTGAGAACTAGGAGAACTCTATTATTCAGCCTAACAACCCTGCAGAACAGAACCATCAGCATCAACGCACCGGAAACCTCATATTTCCAAATTGCACCACGCATTTTACCTAACATACTCTCAGTTTTTAAATGTTTGTTCTTAAAGAAAAAATGTTGGTTTATGTATTTAATATGTGTGTGGTTTTTCCTATCATGTTTTATCCAAATGGCTGATTTATTTTAAAAATTGGTTTGGAATTCAAACCATTCGAAACAACCCAGACTTCTCAATTTTCAGTATCTTAAACCAGCAATAACAACATGGTGAGTGTAAAAAAGAATTGAGATTTTACTAACAGTACCATCGCTTACAGAGAGCCTTGCAATGATGCATGTGGCTGAAACATAAGCTATATACTACTTTTGTTTAATTTAATGTTGAAATGAAAATTTCTTTTTAAATTTCCACTCATTCCCGTCGCGGTAGTTGGGATAGCAGGTGAAAAGGGAGGAAATAAATAACAAAGTCTCTTGTCAGTATTTACACTCTGTTCCAAAAATCGCTTTGTGAAGAAGAAAACTTTACTACTGCTGCCTACAAAATGCAACGAGAGTTAGAACCCATGTGAGCATATCAAAACGTTTTTTTATCTCAGTAATTAACCAACTTGATGCACAAAATTTTTGTTTTACAATAAGTTTATTTCATGCCGCTACATGTTTCGAGCACATGTGCTCGAAACATGTAGCGGCATGAAATAAACTTTTTGTAAAACAAACATTTTGTGCATCAAGTTGGTTAATTACTGAGATTAATATACTGAGACGCACGGTCAGCAAAACGTCAAAATATCAAAACGTGTTTCTTTTTCGTTTTCGAACATTTCCGCAGTGTAGCTCCAAGTTCCGAACAAACATTCTTCTACTGTATTCTTTAAACATACATCTGTGTTTTCTTCTATTTACGGTGACGCGACTTTTGAAACATTCTGTTTAACGAAAACAGATCATCAAAAACGGACAAGAGATCCTCCCGAAACGTCCTACATGTTATATTATTCCAACAATGAAGAGTGCCCAACCAAATTCTGAAACAGAGACTACTTCCAAAACCCCTCGAAAATCTAGCGTCTATTTTTCAGAAAATGGAGGATCGGCTTCGGTGGTCTAGGGGTAGCGTGTTGGCCGTTAGTGCCCAAGTTTGCTGGTTCAAACCCGGCCGAAGCCGTCGGATGTTTTTAGGGCGAAAAAAACCTCAGCACGCCTTCCTTCGGAGGGGAAGTAAAGCCTTCGGTCCCATGTCGTAGATTTGCGGCATGTAAAAGATCCCTGAATTTACGTGGAAGTCGGAATTCAGCCAAAATTACTACCGGACATCTTTCTCGCCCACAGTTCCACCTTTCGCTGCTAGGATTTCTCGCGTCGTTGCGGACGGAGGCACCTGGCGGCTAAAGTGGGAACGTCTAAAGGCGGGGGAACGCAATGGCAAACTACCCCCAAGAACTTTCCCAGGATGCAGTGTGCCAGAGCCATACCGGTCACGTGACTGGATTTTGGCTCTTGCCAAGCCCGGCCTTCAAGGCTGAATACTAATGAATGGAGATCGAGGTACTCCAACCAAATGAAAAATATTTGGTTGTTGAAATGAAAACCGAGTATAATGGACAACAGAAGAAAATCCGACCTAATGTTGATATTAGAGCAGATAGTTCACTCAGTGGCACAATCTGCATAGACATCAGACAATGCTACACGCATTATAGTATAACTGATCTAGTCTAATTACAACCTGAAGATGGCCCACATGTAGGGCCGAAACATGTCGTGTTAGAACCCTCATTGTAATAATAGAGGTAATATAGTTGTGTTTGACTGTATGTATTAATAAACTTAGCTCTTTACTATTGTATAAAACACAACGGGGACGACGCACATCAGAATTAGGTATCAGTCGTTAAAAACAGCCTACATTTCTGAGTAGAATTCGAAGTAAACCTGCGCTAATGCTAAGATGTTATCACATAACACCATTCGTTACAATTTTGCACACCTTACCCCTTAATTTCACGCAGCCGTTACCAGTAGGCTAGCTATAATCACAAATCTAGTTAAGTACTGTAATTATGAATGCGCCGTACTCTTTAAAATCGACAACGTTTTGAATCAGAAATCCAGGTATAATTGCATTTCATGAAAGGGCTAATTGAAGAAAATCTTCATTTATATGGAGCCCAAGTGCTAATTTTAATAAACACAAAGTACAACACCTTTTTTTTCAGAAATAATTAAATCGCTGCAGTAGCCACAGGTAGCGGCCACAAAGATTGCACGGAAAATTAGCACAGTGGTGCTTATTACATAAACTGTAATTTGCTGCAATAAAAGATAAAAAAAATAGATCATTTCGTCAGGATCAGTTTTAAGATAAAAAATTAGGAATTACTGTGCAACATTTAATGAATGGTTTCCCTTGGATAAAATCTATTGTACTTCACTACGAAAGCGTATTAAAACAGAAGGTGTGAAGGACAAATACAGAATATTTAATACAGTACTTAACAAAATACTTTTCAATTTTATATTAATAATTGTCCAAAGATATGCAACATAAAGCAACCTATTTATTATTCTGCAAGTTCATTCTACGTGTTTCGGGTGTCAACCACACCCGTCATCAGGAGTACACAAAACTGTAACTACAGCCTCCGGTACTGGTCATACTTTTTGTGCAGCTACCTCCCTCCAACGTGGTCAAGTTGGCCACGTTGGAAGGAGGTAGTTGCAGAGTACCGAAGTCTGTAGTTACAGTTTTGTGTGCTCCTGATGATGGGTGTGCTTGGCAGCCGAAACACGTAGAGTGAATTTGCAGAATAATAAATAGAATGCTTAGTGTTGCATCTCGTTGGACAATTATAATATAGACCAGCGATGCACGGAACCATAAATATAAAATTGTTCAACTTATTTTAAACGGAATTCTAGTTGTAACGAGACCGCGCAGGATGCTTCGTGCCCCGATTGTTTCTTTTGTTACCGAAATTGCAGAAGTTTTGGTACAATTTCAAAAAAGAGCAAAACTGAAGGAAATATTTGATATCGATTGATAAGTGGGACTGAAAAAAGCCAGCATATAACGAAAGACGGCGGAATTGTGTATTACATTCTTTGAGGTGCTGTCGCTGATGATTACAATAAAGTCAATCAAGAGGTACACAACGTAACGTAAAATACAACAAAACATAATTAACCCTTTGACGCTTAACGACCCCTATAGGGGTCGTACCGCACCGCTAACCTCTAAACGTTGCATTTTATATATTTATTCAACAAATATAGTTACTGAATATTTTAAACGTGGTATATACTCTCCGTTTCTTTCTCTTCAAAATGCAGTTTGTTTCAGAATTCTAACGTATTTGGTTCCTGTTTTATTCACATTTTATACACAGTGTGTGCTAAAAAAATAATTCCGGCGGCAAACGGTTAAATATTTGTATCGGGCAGTACGTCTATCCGCTTTGGAACAACCCATACAGCGTGCAAATTTCTTAAGTGTTTACTTCGATATCTTAAGGAAACTAGATGGCTGCAAATTAGCTCCTGTTGGATTTTCAGAATTTGTGTCCCCACAACATGTTAGCCATTTTATGGCCGGTTTACTTCAATTTCTAAAAATTATGTTGTATAAACTTACTCAAAACAGCCCCACTATACTCAGTCTCCAATTCGCAGGGCGCTTCTAGCTAATGTCTGCACAAAAAACTTCAATTTATCCTGTAATATACGTATTACATCTCAGTAGGTGTAATATATATTGTTATATTGTCAGTTGAGAGAAATTTGTAATTTTATTAACGAAATAATAACCTACAATGCAGACCGAAGCCGAGGTACTTATGCACTGTTTCATACCGTCGACTGTCTGGTAATATCATCACTTATTCAAATAAATTCACTCAGCTTAGAGAAGAAAACCAACTAGATGGTACTAAATGCTCTATTGCACTTATAATCTGCTCAACATGTTTCGGGCACATATATGCCCATCATCAGGAGCTCGAGACTATGCTTGTGTTATTGCCGCATATGGTGTGTAATGCCTTGGTTGCTGGTGGTCGGCTGTTAGGTGCAGGGAAATTGTGCGACAAGTCGCACAATTTCCCTCATCCCGGACGCATAGCCTGCTGCTCTGCTCCTAACAGCCGACCACCAGCAACCAAGGCATTAAACACCATATGAGGCAATAACACAAGCATAGTCTCGAGCTCCTGATGATGGGCATATATGTGCCCGAAACATGTTGAGCAGATTATAAGTGCAATAGAGCATTTAGTACCATCTAGTTGGTTTTCTTCTCTATGCTTATACTACGATGCACGGACACACATACATCAAACTTCACTCACATAATAAATACACGATATTTTATGCTATAAGCCTTACCCCCCACCGCCAGTGCTATCGCCCAGCAGTATTCTTCCTTCAACTTCATCTCATTGCCCTGCCATTCCCGTAAGGAAAAATTCGGCTCCTTTCAAAAGTATTAATCATTAATGTCTTAATTTTTGTAAAGTTACCTAAGTGTCCAATTGCGTAACTTCAATTTGAGTAAGTCTGGGAGTAACTGCATTTGCTTCCCAGTTTAAAATAGCATGACTACATTCATGAAACTAGTTATTTAAAAATTCTCTTGCTTGTTGCTTGTAATCACGGCCACTTCCAGTTACGTGAACACAGAAATGGCAAACCCCAGTCCACAACTGACCGACAGATGTATAAAATGTGGACTGCTTTTTCACGGTAAGTACAGCTTGCTAAGCGTGTCTTCCCGCAAGCAAGGACTAACCATACGCAGTATTTTAATGAGCTTTGTCCTACAGAGATACAGCATAAAATTTAATTGTTTCCCAAATGGGAGATTTGTTACCGGTACCAGTCAGTTCCAAACAGAGGTGGAGGTGGAAGAAAAGAAGAGACTGTAGTGGCATGCTATATTATACTGTGTGTTGTCTGTCCTGTGTACGGACTCACGACCAGCGCAAGCGGGCGTTCCCTGCCAGACGGAAAATTGTACAATGTATTTTCGGTTCGGTCAGTTTCTGCTTGAGTCTGCATGTGTGCGTGCTTGCGCTTGTACGTATGTGTCCTATGTCACACACACACACACACACACACACATATACACATACATACATACATACACGCACACATAAACACGCATACATACATACATACGTACGTACATACATACATAAATACATAAATACATACATACACATACATACATACATACATACATACACTCACACATACATACATACATACATACATACATACATACATACATACACACATACATACATA
>Ga0123355_10002829_pt1 | contig 24643 bp, 14 predicted proteins | sample TergutEmb28metaG_3_FD_89872 | JGI IMG/M metagenome (GOLD analysis project Ga0123355, IMG submission 89872) | Embiratermes neotenicus P1 segment gut microbial communities from Petit-Saut dam, French Guiana - Emb289 P1 | ecosystem: Host-associated > Arthropoda: Insects > Digestive system > Gut ...
CAAGTTGCCACTACATGCTTCTCATGTAGCCCTCCCGACTTAAATTTAGTAGTAACCAATTTCATGTTTGGTTTAAATGTAAAATAACTACTGCCACCGGGTGACAACCCAATTGCAGTTAATTATTATTATTATTATTATTATTATTATTATTATATCACCACTCACATCATCGGGACAACGTAACCGCGCCTCATGGGCGTCCCAACCTCAGAGGTCGGTTACACTTCTGCCATGCCTAGGAGGGAAGTCCACAAGGATATGTGGGGCACTGGGGGGAAAAAAAGTTGTGAGTAATGGAGTAATCCATCTCAGCTACCGACATTTGTCCAGGTGTCGCCGCCATGTTGCAAGAACGGAACATTGTCGGTAGCTCAGCAGAGTTACTCATTCAACAGTTCACAACGTTCAGACGACTATGACACGAAAAGTTTGTGGAGGCAATAAATCATAACTGAACGTTATATTTTATCGATTTAGAATTTAAAGTATGTTTCAAGACAGCGACATGTCAGGTCATGCACAGTTTGATAATGTAATCGTGCAATGCGCCAGGAAGTACAAGCGTATGTTTAGGGAAAAGTAACATTTTTATTAAAGAAATGTAGAGACTACTGGTGTAAACGTGTGTATAATCAAGAAAAACGTGGAGTTAAGGAAACTTGGATTAAAGTTCCACTGTTCGTTATTGAGAGATTTCTGAAAAACACGTCATAAATTAACTTGTCACCTAATCTGAATATTTTTCAAAATTAATTTATCACTTATGGATACGTTTAGGTTTCGGATAGTAGAATGAAGAATGTAGTTTTAAGAAAATGCTTCGCGTGTTGTTTTTTTCTTGTCACTGTTTCTGATGATCACTTCAAATAAAATTCAGAAATATGGCGACTTTAAAATATTTATGTGGTGCTCGGTCCAAAGTGGCACATATACAAGGCATGTCCACTGGCACAAAAACATTATGTCAACACACTCCATTTACCATTCTAATTGTCGAGTTCACTGCAAAGAATTTATGGTGTGTCAAATGCTTCCTCCAATCGCTTCAATCTGCTCTACACGATCACCCTTTGTACTTCGTTTGCTCCGACGTGCTCAGTCTGGTAAGAGAACATCTTTCGGGAGACGGGTGTGTTTGACCGAATCACATTTAGTTTTAGTTATTTTATTTTGTACTTATTGTTCTATTTATTCATTTTATTCTTGATATTAAAAAGATCGAACTGTATCCAGTTAAACAACTAAATCATTTTTTATTAAAATAACACAGTCACTTGTACTCCCTCACTCACATCGTTCTCGCAAGCAACTGCTTTCTCACTGGACTGCCAGCGTCCGTTGTCCGCTGCTAACGTTTCCTCGTTTAAATCTCTCCCCGTACAACCCCTCCTACATATCACCAACGGTTCCTGAACATACCTTGACAGTAATATAGTGTCATATAATGAACGTCAGCACAATCACCTTATTATTTTAGGTAATACCAGGCTACATGTTTCGATTAAAACTTAGTCATCCTTAGGCCTACCTTAACAATTGTGTTACCAGATACTGTGAACACTTTGGGATCCCATCGTGTTTACATTCGTAGAATACATCTAGTTAAATCGTTTTCCTAAGAAGGTGTGAAGTGCGACTATAGGATTGAGTACGTAAAACTGTCTCTTAAAATGTATTTTACAGATCGTGTCCAAAAACGTTGTTTCATTTATATAAAACTCGTTCTTGACTGTGCTTTTGCATTTGAAACCGATGAACAGAAAAGCACTGCCAAGAACGAGTTTTATATAAGTTAAACAAAATTTTTAGACACAATCTGTAAAATACATTTTAAGAGACAATTTTACGTACTAAATCCTATAGTCGCACTTCACACCCTCTTAGAAAAATGTTTTAACTAGATGTATTCTACGAATGTAAACACGATGGGATTCCAAAGTGTGCACAGTATCTGGTAACACAATTGTTAACAGAAGCCTGAGGATGACTAAGTTTTAGTCGAAACATGTAGCCTGGTATTACCTAAAATAATAAGGTGACTGTGCTGACATTCATTATATAACATTATATTACGTTACAAGCACATCGTGATGCTTCCATTAAAAAAAATACCTTGACAGGTTAAAATTACAACGCATGGCATTGAACCGTCCGTAACTGACGCTAGCAAACCTAAGAAACAAACGTACCAAAAATGATCGTCTACACTGCAATGTAGAAATCTGACAATTTTACAGAAATAAGTTTTGAAATATTTACATTTAGAAAAGCCCAGATGTTGAGATCTAATCTAAGAAGTAATGTCCATCTGAATTTCTTTCACACATGAAGGTAAACAATAATTTTGCCATTGATATGTAGCTTTAAAAAGTCGGTATGTCGTGCTGACTAATAAAATGTGGATAAGACAGATTATTTGAAGTAGATTTGTTCAGAAGCGTGTAGACATACAACTGCTCAAAACAGTACCGGAATTTTATGGAACAAAAGAACGTTCATTACTGTCAAAGTACAACGGGGTATTACACCAATTAAATGCGCATTTTAAATTAATACAGTATTAATGGAGCATCTCCAACATATTTCGGTATAAGTGTACCGTCTTCAAGGAGAACAAAATGCCAGATTTAAAAGCCAGTCGCTTCTAGAAAACTGTTATTTATAGAGTTCTTTGGTCTGAAGCAGCGTTGTCGTTGACGTTAATTGAGAAAAAAAGTAGAACTGTACAGAACTTTAAGACGGAATGGACAACTTTAAACTATCTGATTCTCAACAAGGAAAGATGATTAATAAATTTAATAATTCCAAACTAATTTTTCTTAAAACTAGTGCATCGATTTGGTTCAACACTACCTGTAGGATAAATAAATTAACGCCTGAGTATGTAAAAATAGCAAAAAAGGAAATCTGGAAGAGTAATATCACCAGAATAATTTGAGACGCTGGAATTTTTAGGACAAGACCCAGTAAGGTGTAAAATTGTTGTGGATAGCAAATGTTTATAAGTAAAGAATTTTAAACATCTCGGTTCTGAAATTTATTGTGTAAATGCAAAGGATGTTCAAAAATAACTATCAAAATTTGCCAAAATACTGGAAACTATAAACAACAATTTTAAATCAATTTTGGTCCAGAAATTTTCAAGAATACAAGTACATAATACACCGGCTCTGGAAGCGAAATTTGGACACTTAGAGAAAAGGATAAAAATTGAAAGACATCAACTGAGATGACATTTTTCAGAAGAACAGCCAGGTACACCGTTTTTGACCAGAAAAGGAATGAAAGAATTTTGGAACAGTTGAAAGTAGAACCAGTTGTAAAGAAACTAAGAAGATACAAACCAAATTGGCTACGACGTGTAGCCAGAATGGATAATAACATGATTCCACAAATAATGATGCATTATAGACCCAATGGAAGAAGACGACTTGGAAGACCTTTGAATAGACTATTAGACGAAGCTGAAACAGGTCTGTCAAGGCCTAACTGATGGCAGATGATGATGATCATCATCATCATGATGTACGTAAAAATTAAAGAAAAAGGTAACAACCAACAAAATACAGGGTTATTCATAAGTCCGTCAAACATTTTAAAAGTTCGCAACAAATAAACTACTCAACGGATCATGGTAGTTCTTAGGCCGATAGAGAGAGAAACTCTCCAAGTATTTTTTACATATTTCACAGATGCTCAATATGTCCACCCTTGGTAATACGGCAGACATCTATGCGATAGTCCATCTCGTTCCACACACGTGTCAGCATATCACGGTCGACCAGAGCCACAGCAGCGGTGATACGGTTGCGAAAATCTGCAGATTAGAGGGGAGTGGAGGCACAAAGACAGTGTCCTTCATAAACCTCCAGAAGAAAAAGTCGCACGGTGTTAAATCCGGGGACCGGGGTGACCACCGTATTAACGCGTCATCTTATTTTCCTGTGCGTCCCATCCACCTTTGGGGCAAGTTTCGATTGAGATACAATGACACGTCTTTGTAGTGAGCCGGAGAACGGTCTTGCTGAAAGATGTAATCATTACTGTCTTCATTCATCTGTGGCATCAGCCAGTTTTATAACATGTTTCACGGACTTATGAATTACCCTGTATAAACACAAAACTTGAGGCAACAACCAAAACTTTTAAAAATATGTACAGTTTACTTTTATACTTAATTAATGTCAACAACGAAGTTGCTACTGACCGAAGAACTCTATACATAACAGCTTCCCAGAGGCAACTGGCTTTTCAGTCTGGCATTTTGTTCTTCCTGAAGATGGTACACTTATACCGAAACATGTTGGAGATGCTGCTTTAATATTGTATTAATCAAGACTGTGTATTTATTTGGTGTAATAAACGGCGTACGTTGATACAAAAATGCATGGAATGGACAAATTTAAAATAGTTAATTACCATGTTCACAATAGCCTGCTTATGGACTTTGTCGAGAGTCAGATATATCTGGCGCTCAGACCTCCATTTTGTCCTTAAAACCCATTTTAAGATTATCCTTTCATAAACTCCTAGGGGTTATGAGTTATCTCTTTACTGCAGATTTTCCCACTAAGTCTTATGTGTGTATTTGTTTCCTCAGGCATACCTTCTATAATCATACCCCGCCCATATCCTCATCTTTTGATTCTTTATCTTCATACTCTGTATGGAAAATGTTATAAATATGACGCTTCTCTTTATTTGGTTTCCACCATCCTTCTGTCACTTTCTCCTTACTGATATTTTCGGTAACTTGCCCTCAAAATTTCCCAGTTTATGTTTCTTCCTAACGACTGTTTTGTACAACAATTAAATGCTAAACGTAGTCCTGAAAATGTCACGATACATAATGAAGACGATTAGCGCAGCCTGGCAACTTGTCAAAATGTAGCATAGTCCTCTTGTAGTACAGGTTTACGTGTATGGGCCCAGTTTACTGTCAAGCATTTCGTTTAGTTTCATCATCCGCCTCTCAAAGCCTGTCAGCCTAGTTTATCAGCTTCGCTATTGTAATCCCACTCATGCCTGACTAGAAATTCACTGTTTTCGTGTATTTTTATTACTCCATGTTGGTTTAACTGCCATGTCACATTTAACCATCATTCGACTGGAATAAGCACTTCTCAATTATTACCTACCAAGGCACTGAATAACGTAGCTGCTGAGTCCCTTTCATACTCCAAGACATTTTATCTTTACGTGTAACCCCTTTGTGTTGTATAAAGAGCAATGAAGAGAAGAAAACCGCCAATCGTAACTACGTTCATAAAAAGCGTCTTTTAAATATATAATCCTTCTTTATGTATTTTTTTACATTTCCTGGTAATGGTTTTCCACGGAGCGCATTGTTGTGATTGACGGCTTTATATCCTTTGTGCCAGAAATATTTTATTAATTGTATATCTTAATTAACAGAAGGTATGGCTTGCCAAACCAAGGGTGGGGTCAAGTCCCAGAGAGAATGATGTAGGATTTATGGCGGAACAAGTGGCTTTAGGACTTTCTCTTAATATTTCCGTCTCAGTCGCTATCTACCTTTCCATCAATGCTCTATAGTAATTCGTATATCATCACAGGGGTGGAAAATGGGGCCAATTAGAGGCTGCAGTTACAAGTTACATATTTTACACCTCCGCACAAGAATGGAAATTGTACAATGGAGAGAGAATGACTCCGTATTCGCTCGAAGTATGGTTATTTTTCATATTCATATTGCACAGTACTCATATATAGCAGTGAAAATTATCACTCAAGAAAGTATGCTTTATATAATTACAAATTATTTGATATGTGGGTTCGAATAATTACCAAACACGCTACAGGTATACTTCTACATCATTTTCATGGCTGTGATTGTTTTACTTACTGGAAAGGGATAATACCATAATATATCCCCTTTAATTCTTCGAAAGTATAAAGGAAGTGGTCGTAACTTGTTCTGGGGTATTTTCTTCAGGTGCTGACGAATACCAGCGGAAGACTCAGAATATCCCTTCCTTTGGTAAAATCCGTGAATCTCCCACTATGATATTCAGTTGAATAAATAGGAAGCACACATGGAAATGTATAATGCAGTGTTTAAGAGTCTACCGCCTTAAAAAAAATAAGGAAAAGTAGGTGTTAATATTTAGTAGATCACACAGAGACAAATAAATTCTCCCATTTTCTTCCATTTCTGACACATGCACGTACGTCAGATATGAAAAGAAGCGGGCGAATTTGCCTCGAAGCTGATTTTACACCTGATTAAAATCTCTAACTCCTCCCTTGCTAGGTTGCCTGTTTGAGAAATTATATGTAGTCCATGACCAGCTACATCGTCTAATTGTGCAAAAATAAAATATTTAATTTTTTGAACGTTTTATTCCATGTATCTGTTCTATTCAGTTTAGTATCTTAGTTAAAATCTGGGTAATTTAATTTACTGAGGTGCTGCCTTCGTAAAAAATTATTTGTAAACAGCTTCTTAACTAACTTTAAAAGGCTCATTCTAATCACATTTAAATACTCCATGACCGTGCATCGTGCAATTAGATATGGTTACGAAATATTCTAAATCAAACATTTAAATATATACAGCAGTAATGATGTCATTGAGTTCCATGCAATATGTAAAGCTGAACAAACGTCGTGGAATTATATAAAGAATGCTCATATCAACATAAATTTCTATTACACAGAGTGCCGGCTATCTTCTCGCATTCATTCATTTAGATGCAATTTACAGTAACAAGAACATGCACAAATATAATTAGGCTGCTGTAAAAGTCAGTAAATACTGTCTTGTCCAGCCAAATTCAAAACAGGCGTCAACACGTGTTAAAGAAGGCAACACGTTTCGCAACGATAAAAAATGCCTGCTGCTTAGAAGTGGATTAGTGTGGTGTGAAGAACTAATGGGAATTAGAAATAAGTCGTAATATCCCAAACACTTCCGAAAATTACGAAAGAGTTCTTAAGGCAATTATAATTGTGAATTATGACGAAGCATAAAGGAAAAGAAACTTACCTGCTTAAATTTTACACCAGTTCTTGAGAGACGAATATTAGTTTACACTGGAATTTAACAAAGCACTTTACTCCAGTAAAAGAGACCGGCTGTGCCCTTTGCCAAGGACGGAACGCAAGTGGATCCGACACTTTATCATCAAGTAATGTAGTACACTTCTCTGGAAGTTTGTATCTGCAGCAATAACCTGAAAGAACAGGCATTCCTTGTGTACAAACGTAGGTACAGAGCTGACTAAACCTTGTGGTAGTGAACTTCACGTAATTGTGCTGATGAAGTGGTGATAGTATTATTTCATCTCCCTTTACAAACAAAAGTGTAAGTTTATTTTCCTTTGTTAGTGTAATATGTTATTATTCAAGTGTTCTAATCATACGTTTATATTTTAGTGGTATTTAATGAGGCTCTTATGGTCTAATAGTTTTTGCCATTTAAGAGTTGTTGGTCAGTGCCCATGCGGCAGGTATGCGTAATATAACGACTTTTAGAAAGTTGGCTGTGCTGCCCTCTTGATGTTATTTAATCACACTATGATATTTTTTTTATTTTTATATTAAAATTAATGAACGCTATGGTGGGTAACTTTTCGTACATTGTTCCGCAATAGATAAACAGAAGAATAAAAGGGAGTACGTGAAGATGAGGGAGAAAATTTGAGGAGAATAGCGGAGGACAGTAAAAAGAAAATGTGGAGGAAGAAATTGTATAAAATAAGCAAAAACTGCGAGAAAGACACATTTATGTTTTTTGTATTCTTCCATTTGACGTCACCCTAATGACGTGGTTCTGACCGAGGTAGAGCGGTTGTATTTTAGAGTGCACTTAACGTTTTTATACACCCAGTTCTGAGTCCTTCGTTAAATCGTTTCTACACCTTGAAACCGCTTTATATTTCCCGGAATGATTAGGCAGTGCAAAGCCTCTAAATAAGCCCAGATGTTTTTTTCCTGCACTGGCCACTTCTGGTCTATCAAGAGTAGATACAGTTCACACCATAGGAATTTACTTTCGTCTGCACCAAACCCACAATCGTTGCGGCATTTGAATTACATTCAAGTACATTTGTCCAACTGTTGAAACAAGAATTTCGCTGCGCAGGATCAGCAATAGGGTTGGGGGTAAGAGAGGGTATGTTGATGGGAAAGTTAAACAACACAGTAATGTCATTGTTAAAGCAGTGAGTGAGAGCGAAGTGCCTCGAGTGTTTCGCTGTATCAGACAGGAATAAATTAAGGCGTGTGACTCGGTGATCTACAAATTTAATCCATTCTGAAACAACTTTGTTCGGAGCAGGGAAGTTGTTTGTGTGGCATTTGGGTGCGGTCTTAGCTGGCTGTGGAAAATACGGCGTACGGGAACAAGTGGAGATAGAACTGAAGGACAGATATGAGGGAAAAATGAAGGATAGTTGGAGGGAAGGAAGGAAGAAAGAAAGAGACAATGAAAACAGGGAAGAATATGACTGGCAATTTACATATAAACGTAATATTGAGGCGCGTTCTTCAAACCATTGTTGCTGTGGAAAATAATAAGTATTACATATCTTAAGTGTGTGTCTGTAATCTTTTTTGTCCAGCATGCAAAGCGCATGCGCCGTGTTATATTGTCATGTGGCCTGTTTGGCTGTACCATATTTTTGCAAATTATCTCATAAAAGGCATGATTTTCGAAGGAAAAAAAAAAAAAAAGCTAATAGACATAAAATGTGTTTTTCTCTGCAAATTTTCTCTGAAGCATTTCTCATTCTAAGAAGAACTGAGCGAGGTATCATAAATCTAACTAGGTCTTTATGTAAAGTACCTCGTCATTCTTGTCATATTTAAGTCAAACGTGAATTTTTCCGAAATACTTTCTAAAAATACTCAAATATCAAATTTCATGGAAATCCGACTTTTCGGTGCCGAGTTGTTCCATGGTGACGGACAGACGGACAGACGGACAGAGATACAGGGAAACATGACTAGGCAGATAGCCGCTTTTCGCAATTTTGTGAACGCGCTTTAAAACGGGGAAGTTAGGAAATAAAAAGACGAAAGAAAAGAAAGAAAGAAGGAAGAAACAAAGAAAGGAAGAAAGAAGGCGTAGAATGTGCAAAAAATAAAGTTTTTATAGAGGGCTATGTTCAAATTGTGTGGCATTTTATAGAAGCGTCTCTTGAAATTGTTTTATGTTTTCGTTGCGGCATTCATGATGTTACATACTTGTCCATTCCCTTAGCTCTGTTTAATCACACAGGGACCCCGTGTCATTTGTAGCTACTGTCATTATCATTCTGATCACATTATCTTAATAAATGCTGTCAGTACCTGTTGCTGTTCTGTGGCTCGGCTCGAAACCGGCCGGACGTTGTACCTAATTTTCTGCGGGTTTTCCCTTCTCCCTTTCATGACAAAGTCAAAATTTTGTATTTTAGATACGTGTAAAACATGCTCCAACATGGTCATGATTACATTTCACCGGCGGTGCTCCCTGCGGACCATTATAAACAACTTAACTGTCTTTCTATCATAGGGGTAAAATGGAAATTTATAATAGTGAATACCCGCACATGAGATGCGGATTCTATCTTCTCTCTATTATACGGGTAGAAAAGCGGGTAGTCAAAGAACTTGCCTTGGGGTATAGGCCACAAAGACCACGATAGCTAGTTAATCTATTTTAAGTATATGCCAAATGAGGTCATGTTTATTTATGGACTGCATTACCGAATCTGAATACAACGTACGTACCGTTGTCGAGGAAGAAATACAGAAGTTAATTCATGCATTCTAAAGTGGGTTTCTAATTTCGCTGTGTTATATACATTGAAGATATGCCGGGATAGCTCAGACGGTATAGCGACTCGCTACGGGCTGGAATTTCTGGCGATCGAATCCCAATGGAGGCGAGATATTCAGCACTCGTCCAGACAGGCCCTGTGGCCCACACAGCATTCTTACTAATGGGTATGGGAACATTTCCGCTTAAAGCGGCCGGAGAATAGCGTTAACTACCCACCCGCATTTGGCACCGTGGTTAAAGAAAAGTAGAATAACACTTCTACTCTCCCTGCTTACATTAATCGCGGGTTATAGGGTGAAATTTAAAGTTCTGTCTTTTGCAAACAGGAAGGGATTTTGTGGGCTGTTTGATGAGATATTAAATATCTTGTGTGTCAGGGAATGAACAGAACGTAAAGGTAAAATGGCAAAGTTTACCCTAACATAGGCCACGAAGGCCCAGAGGGGGAGTACAAGTATAGTTCTACTCTTTCTTTAACCTCAGCACTAGATAGTGGGTGGTTGGTCAACGCCACGCCTCCGCCGCTTTAACCCCGGGGAAAAGACCGAGCACATATTGCATAGGAGCTGAATGAACAGAAGATTGGAGAAAATACGTGGTGCTTAGCTTAATAATGCTTAGGCTTCACATGTTGTTGGGATGATTAAGTCGCATAGAATGCGATTAGAAGAGCACACGCAATGGCATAGACTAAGTAACAATGTATACAAAATATTAGTCACACAATACGAAAAGAAGGAGCCTGTTGGGAGGCATAGGTTCGAGATTAATATTAAAATGGTTGTATCGAGTAACAGTTTAATAATATTCCTTTGGATCGACATAGGGACCAGGATCGGGTTTTTGTAAATATAATACAATTTTTTGTATCTTCTGCTATTATGTTTTTTTTTTTAATTTCTACCTTCAGTAATTTTCACGCACTTCCTCGATCAATAATAATCTTGTTCAACTGCATAGTTATTTTTTTAGGCGCCTTCGCAGACTTGCGAAGAGCAACTATTAGCTTCGTCATGTCTGTCCGTCTGTCTGTCCGCATGGAACAACTCCACTCCCACTGGACGGATATTCATGAAACTTGATATTTGAGCATTTTTCGAAATTATGTTGAGAAAATGCAAGTTCTATTAAAATCGGATAAGAATAAAGGCTACTTTACATGAAGACCAATATACATTCAAGATCATGTATATCTCTCAGGTCTTCTTAGAACGAAAAATGTTTAAAAAAAATTGTAGAGGAAATAAAAACGTACATTTTATGTTCAATAACTTTGTTTTGAAAATCGAGCCTTTATGAGATGATAAGGAAGAATATGGTAGAGCTGGACAGGCCACAGAAGAGATATGGTGCTTGTGTATTGCATTCCGGATACCTAAGTATACAAAAGCACATGCAAAATATGTAATAATTATTGATTTTCTACTGCAACAATGATTGCACGAGGGAACCTGAATGTTACGTTTCTGTATTCGTATCCCTGACAAAAATAATCGCTTTAAATATCAATTTATGAGGTGGAATTCTGTATGTATTTAGCGTATGCAAAACACTGGTAGTTAGTACACGCCATGTTGTGTCTTACCGTAATGTAATGGCCCTAAACTTTTTAAAACTCGAAAGCGCCAGACATCTATTGATAATGTCTTTGCTTAGCTTCAAAGGTCAAAACTTTGTATATCCATACAAATTTCGAGTCTGACTTATTTTGAATAATTCTTTTTATCCATTTCAACCTTCCATTAAAAACAAATATTAATGCTCTTTTTATATCTGTCTACTGGTTCTATTTTCAACATTTCTAAAATTTCTTCATTTCATTTTTGGTCCGAAAGGGTGTACCCGGCTGCTCTTGTGAATAATTTCGCCTCGAATGAAGTCAATTATTTTTATCCTTTGTTGTAAGGGCCCAAACTTCGCTTACATATACAAGATTGAGGAGAGCGAATTCATTATATATTTTATTCTAGAAAATTTCCGGACCACAGTTGGTTTAAAAGTGTTGTTTAAAAATTTCCAACATACGAGGAAGGTTTGCTAGTTATCACAACCGAGGTGACAAAATTCCCCCCCCCCCCCAAATTTGTTATCCAGAACGAATTTACGTCTTACTAGATCTTGTACTACAAATGCCATCGTCTCAAATTTTTCTGGTAATGTTTCCATTCCAAAATTTTTGCTATGATTTTTATTGCGAATACTCCACTTTGTAAAATATCCTCTGCATCAGGTTTTATGCCTTGATCGTCTATAAAAAGTAGTGTTAATTTTTGTGATGGTTGATAAAGTAATGCCTTCTGTGTCAATATGGATCCATTTTAATATTATTTAATTTATGGAAACGTTGAATAGTGTGGGTGATAAGGGCAGCCTTGTCTGATTCCGTGATTGTGATAGCTAATTCTGATAACTGATTGTCTACTTTTATTTCTTTTCCAGAGTAAATTTATATTTTATGTCGAATAATAAATTGGGAATGTCAGTGATGGAATGGAATGGACGAGGATGATTTGGAAGACCTTTGAAGAGACTTATAGACGAGGCCGAAACAGGTCTATCAAGTCCTAATTTGTGACGGATGATAATGATGATGATGATGATGATAATGATATCCCTGTACTTACGTACTGTGTGACTCTATGTGAGGAAAAATCATTTCATTTCTGTCCGGTGTTATTTTGATAATTTAAGTGGATATTAGAGAGGGTGAGCAATGAAAACGAGAAGTTCTGTCGTAACTACTGGAAGTGTAATAGTGAACTGCCGGTGTGACATAGCAGGACCATGGCTGTCAAGTCCCTCGTATACCTTCATGTGATTTATACCTTAAAGAAAAATTCCAGTGCATCAAAATTACAACAAAGCACGTGATAGTATTCCCTTTTCCAGTAAGGTTAGTCAGTATTGTAATTAGGCTACGGGCTGGACGGTCCGTGGTTCGAATGCCGATAGGTACAAGACATTCTCTTACACAAAACTACCAGACCAGCTCTGGGCACACCTAGCCTTCTATTCAGTGAGCACCGTGAGATTTTTCGACGCCTTAAAGAGGCCGGGGCTTGAAGTTGTCCTGTCAATTCCTTCTAATTCCGGAGGTATGAATGAGTGGCGAGATACGTCAAATCACACATGAGCTTTGTAAGGCGAGTAGGGACAACATTTTCTTTAATGTCTCTTTCTTGTTAAATTTTGGCTTACGTTTTCTTGAAGGAAATACAGAGCATTAGCTCAAGCGTATTCATTTCAAAACATTTCGTATTGCGTACTTCTTAAATTTGTCAAGGGGAAGGTGTATGTTACATTCTGGTATCCAAATTTCCGAATGAATATATGCTGGGTTCTTTAGTTGTCTGATTGACTATTGGCCTACCACATACCGCCGGCAGCAAAATTCTGCTGTGCAGTGAACCTCACATTCTGCTCATAGCTATCGCTGTGTTCAGAGAGGACTGTTGTTTGTGTACCACAGGCCGACACAATAAACATAGGTACGGCGTGGTTACATACAAAACAGGAACAAGAAGCCTGGTTTAGCTTTAAAAGATCGTAGTGATGGCATATGGTCATTGTAGAGAATAAAACTTTAGATATTTTCAATGGTTCAGGCTATAAGAAACTGCAACGTTTCGGTGGCTGGGTCTGGCTCCATCTTCGGGTGTAGTGAAGAAATGTGCATAATCCGGTGGCTTGTTATAAAGACCTGGCCTTGAGAATACCTAACCTGAAGACGGAAACAAATTCAGCATCAGAGACACTGCTGATTTTGTAGTCTGGCATGTAAAACAAGGTGCTGAATATAAATCACTGCGGATAATGTTGGATATTTCAGTCGAGCTGCAGATCCACAAGTATTGTGAATAATTGTGACGCTTTCACAAACTTTTGTTAATTCATTAATTTATCTCGATAGCTTAAGCCTTGCTGAGGACCGGGATGTGAGTTTTGTATTTCTCTAAAGTTTCTGTTGCAGGTACTTGTCACTGCGATTAGCGAGGTACAATTGAGAAGCTTGCAGAAATGCAAAAACATCTTCATACAATTTACACTTTATGATCTGTCTGATTTTAACCGAAATATTAATACACTGAAAAGTGCTGAATGTTGAATTTAATGAAAATCCGATCAGCTTTTTCCAAGTAACATGAAGGCATAAGGGTACTTACTACGGAAGTATATGTTTAATTTCTCAAATATTCCAACCAAAAAACATATCTCTAAAGGCTAAGTTAACCCGTACAGCAGAATGCAGCCTTGTCACTGTCGATAACCTGTTTTAAGTGAAGTTGGATGCAAGCTAATTATGATAGGCTCCGAAACACAGGTTTACATAAAGCCAAGAAAGGTAGGCGTAAGTTACAGCGGCAGGGAGTTGAAAGATTCGTCTGTTTGTATTTTATTTACGAGCAGACCTACGTGTCTTAGAAGTATTCCTCTTATAAATTTCGTTATTTATAACTGTGAATTATATTATTCTCACATATGAAATTAAGAATTACTGCTCTGTCATTACGCATGCACTAAGTAGTTACGAATGGTAGCAGAATGTGAAACTAATGGCTGTTATACTTTAGTCGGAATGGTAATTTCTACTTTCGCCAAAAGTATTACTCCAGGTAGCAGCACTGCTTATGCATATCTTTACACCAAGTTTAATATCTGTGTACATAGCAGCTATTTGGACAAAATGGATATATTCTTGAGGTTATTCAAATTTTGCTTTGTATAATCCCTCAAAATTGCAAATTACTTTATGATGTTTACCTATATAGACCTAAAGATTGTTTTAAAGTCGTTTTGCCGAAATCATTCACGCGTTCCAGAAAAGCAAAAATATATGTACAACCACTCGATCACCACCAGCAGACAGGAAAAATAAGGGGTACAGTCTTTTTAAAAGTCCTGTCCACTATTCCAGTGCAACTTCCATATCATCTAAACACTGATTCGCAGATTGACGGCAAAGTTTTTTTTTTTTTTGTGTGTGTTTGTTGTGTATCATATGGGTAGTTTCCTACTTTTTCAAAACGTAACAGTGTTTCTTTCTGAATATTACTTTATTATATCCCACACGGAAAAATCCATTACGACCGAACCACACTGGAAATTTATCATAAAGAAAATTACGAACACTGAATGAGTGAATGAATGAATGAATGAATGAAAGGTATTTGGGTTCGAGCGCTTCTGGGTCCGATTCACCTAGGCCTTAAAACAGGTCCTTTGTGCCCCATGTTCTACTACTAGGTTAAAGGAGTCCTGTTCCTTTGCCAAAGATCCTGATGGCCCATATATTTACTCTCCTGATATCCTCAGGGCCCAAAAAGAATGAACCCAGATATGTATGTATGAATGAATGAAGCCAGGGCCTCACACTCACACAAAATTTCGACTGAGGTTTCCTCCTCAGCACCACATTTCCTACAAGTGGAGTTATTACTCAGCCCATTACATATAGATGCCGTCTCAAGGTGTTATTTCCAGTAAGGAGACCATTAACAACCCTGGGCTGTATCCTATTAAAGGACAATAATCGGGCCTTTGTTGCCAGTTTAGGGCCAGAAATCAATCCTCGACCCTGGCTCTGTGCACTACAAAGACCACGCCACAATACCAAATGGTGGTTCTCCATCCATCGTTTTATCTTTCTAATGTTCTGCCTAGAGACCCCGAAGAAAGACTCAGGTCCATCAAACCTTTGAACAGATCCGTCCCTTGCGAGCTTGTCGGCTATTTCATTTCCTTGTATTGCAGCATGTCTACGGACCCAGTGTAGCCCCACAGTGTGCCGGGTTAATATATCACTCAGCGCCTTCTGGCACTGTCGCACAAATGGGGACGTTGTTCTAGCAGCCTGAAGTGCTTTCAGAGCCGCCTGCCTATCAGAGCAAACACTAGCATATTTCTCTGGCCTATCCTGAGTTTCAATTTCAAGAGCGCAGGCTAATAACGCATACACCTCAGCCTGAAAGACTGTAGCATGCTTTCCCAGAGAAATGCTGGGCCTTCTACCTACAGAATGCCCATAGACCCCAACCCCGTTCCCCTCCGCAGTCCTTGTCCCACCTGTAAACCAGATGATCCCTTTAACCGCGGGAAGAATCCCAGGTCCTCTGGCCTATTCCCCTTTAGTTAACATACTAACCCTATATTTGGGTTCTAGATTAGAAACTGGCCTCATAACATCGACTCCCGCTATAAATATGGCAACAGACTTCTTTAGCCGCCTCAATATGCTATGTCTTTGATTAGGGTGAAGGTAAGACCAAACCCGCAGACTCCAGAGGCGATGCGCCGCTAATCTCGCCTCACCTGTATCACTAGATCCAGTGAGTGTCTCCATAGCACCAGTAGGAGTGGTACGGATAGTTCGTGTTATCGCTAAGCATGCACAGCTTTGTATTCTGCTTAGTCTTTTCTTGGCCCTAGCTGTCTGAGAGCCAGGTCACGATACCAAGGATGCATATGAGGTGGAAGGCCTAATGACGGCGACATAAAGCCAGTGAACAACCTTACGTCTCAGGTCTCACCTCGCCCACACTACAGGCCCACAACAGACTGTGTGCCTTCTTCATCTTAATATCCACATGCTCTCTCCAGGTCAACCGAGAGTCCAGGATACCCACTAGATACTTGACCGGCCTGGAGAGACTTAGTGTAACCCCTAATAAATGTGGTTCGAAGAAACCTAGGAGTTTTCTTGCAAATGCCACGGGCTCAGTCTTGCAAGGGTTAACCAACAGTCCGACCTCGTTGCACCATGTCTCTGCGGTTAAAAGGGCCCACTGCATGAATCCTGTTGCGGTGTTTGCGAATTTACCCACCGCAAGGAGACATTTGTCATCTGCGTACCCTTGAATATATATCCCACTTCCACTGCGCCTGTTTATCAAATCGTCCACCACAAGGCACCACAGAAGCGGTGACAGCACACACCCCCCAGCGGGAGCCCTCTGAATACCGCAACCCTCACAGAAGAATCATTGAGGGTCACCGCAACCACGCGGCCCTCCAGGGTGGACCTAATCCACCGGACAATTGCGTAGTCATCCCCATATCTGACAAGAACATCACACATGGTGTCATAGCAGGTGTTATTAAACACCCCTTTTGTGTCTAAGAAAACACCCAAGACTGTCTCTTACAGTTCAAGCGCCTTCTCAGCCCGTACCAAGAACTGATGAACTGCCGTTTCCACCGATTTCCCAGCCTGATAAGCATGTTAGTTTGGACGCAATGGCACTTGAGCCAGTGCTTTGTCTCTTAGATGCCTATCTACCAGCCTCTCCATGGTCTTAAGTAGAAACTATATGAGACTGATAGGTCTAAAATCCTTAGGTCCGTTATAGGAATTCCTACCGGACTTGGGTATAAACACTACCTTAACCTGCCGCCATATAGCTGGAACATGGCCAGTAGGCAGGCAGGCACGAAATATCCGGAGCAAGTAAGGGATAACTTCCCGTCCCTCCTGCAACAAGGCCGGGAATCTGCCATCCATTCCTGGACTTTATGTGGGACAAAAGAATCTAAAGCCCATTCCATCCTTCTGTAGGTGTTCACCCTCGCAGGCAACCTCCAGTCAGAACGTCCAGAGCTGAGAGCAGCCGCAGGGCCGCCAACTTCTGCGTGATCTCCGAATTGGGGAAATGTGCGGTTAGCAAGAGCTCTAAGGTTTCTCCCTTGGATTTGGTGCGTTTACCCGAAGAAGCCACCAAAGGTCCCAGATTAATATTAGGGTCCATAGAAAGAGTCCTCTGTAGCCTAGCTGACCTGGGTAGGTCGTTAAAGGAAATACAAAAAGTCCTCCAAGCATATTTACAGGCCTTTCTTACTTCCTTCCTACATCTCCGCTGAGCCTCTCAATGGAGTTCCTATTTGTGCGGATTATTGTTTGTTCGGCGCGTATTAAAGAACCGTCTCACTCCTCTTCTGAGGGTCTCCAACTCCGTTGTCTACTTTAGAAATTGCCTACCTCTTTTAACAGGTCTAAGAGGACATTTATCCTCACATGCTTAGATTAGGGCCTGCTGAACCCAGTGAATGGCAAGCTCCAATCCAGCCTCATCTTACATGTTCATCTGAGGTCCCCACTCCAGTCTGTCCCTCAGGCCCTCTCGAAAGGAGCCCCAATGGTGCCCCTAGGGTTCTTGTTCAGGCGTACCGGTAAGGAGCCCTGTAGAGTGAACAGAATATATCTGTGATCCGACAGGGAGGGATCTGATGAAACCTCCCAGCTTGTAATGCTTTATAGAAGCCCAAAGGGCCCTGGGATATTATCAATCACGTCTAGCACCCCACGACTGCAAACGTTGGGCTCATTGCCCTGATTTAGAATCCCCAGATTCGAAGAATTTAGGGATTCCACCAGGTCCTCCCCTCTATCATTACAGAATGTACTGCCTCATATAATGTGATGTGCGTTGGAGTCGCACACTATGACTAGATAGAGATTTTCAGTCTCACAATATCGCACGAGTTCCTCAAATTTCTTTGACGGGGGACGATCCTCGGAATTATGGAGTAGGTATGCCGAACTGACAGCCAACCGTCTTTATGCTCCATCTTCATTATTCTTTATTAGGACTGTTATCAGGTACCTATAATACAATCCTGATATCATCCAAGTAATCTTGTTACTCGTAAGGGTACAAAACCTAGGTCTATTTATTCAACCTGCGGAGAACAGCGTATGTCCTGGAATATTCAGGCCCCTAATACGGACCTCGCGGTACCACGGTTCCTGTATTAGTGCCATGTCTATTCCTTTAACAATTACTGTCCAAGAGAGAACTCTCGAAGCAGCGATTGTGTGCTGCAGGTTGGCTTCAATAAATGAAGTGTTACAGAGCATATCATTCAGCCTCCTCCTTCTCTTCCTACACCTCTCTTTTTACCTAAGGTTTCTGATCGGTTGCCCTTTACGGAGCCTCCAAGCACCGGAATTCCCCTTCACTGGAATCCTCCTTAGAATCCTTACTGGAGTCCCCTGCTAAGGAGATCTCCATAGGTTCTGATTTTTCTTCAGTGTTCTCAATTTTGATCCTAAGAGATCAGGGGAAGTATGAGGTCTACCAGGCATAGCTCCCATGCTTGGTAAAGCTAAGTACATCTGGGAGGTCGCCTCGTATCCCATAGTGTGTCGTTATCTGCAGACTCACGCACTGCCATTTGTCCCATAGGCACGACACTCACACTATAGGACTGGGGATTGTTTTTAAAGGTTTACTCAGATCCGCTGTGTTCTGCGCAAACAAGGTCACCTCTCTTAGGGTGTGGCTCTTCACCGCGCACAGACGGTCTTGGGTGGAAAGAGGCTATGTTTATTCCCATCTACCATCCCAGGAGAGTAGCCAAGAGCCTACCTCAGTACAGCAGTATCTCCCTTAAGTAACACACCATCCCGGGTATGATTTCCCTTTACCCAAAATTACGAACATTGCGCCCACGTCATATTTCTTCGTGCCCTTCAGTTTCCGGCATCATTGTAGTACGAAGGAATTCCAGGCAACCATTTTCCGTTAAGAAACGTTCGATTAAAAAAAGTCCAACGCCACTTTCTGCCCAAACGGGTGTTCGGATTGTCACTTCGGTAAAATCAAACTCTTCTCTCAAACGATGTGGTGTTTTGTTTCTCTAATATACGCAGGTGTGTCGACTTCAACTTCCACATTTCTTGAGTGTTACTTCACCTTTCATACGCCCGTCTTTGTGAACCCATTGTGAGCCTTGAACTGAACCAATCGTCGATTTATAAATAAAACAAAATTTCGGGAACAGCTGCGGTAAATGGAATTGTGCAAAACTTAGTTTGACTGACAAACATACAGTAAAGGCAGACCCATATCTTTGGTATTGAGTGCACTGAATTATCAGATACCGAAAAAATTAAGGCAGAATCTTTTGCAGTAGTAATGTTAGGCCCATTTACCTATCAAAGAACACGGCGTTATATCGCAGTACCAGTATTATTGATGGTATCCTTCATGAGGATTACAAACCTCAGTTTTAGGCTTGTAAAATACGTTTGTATTCCTAGGTTTACAAAGAAATATTAATGATCTAATAGATAGAATACTCCAGATACTTTCTAAGATTCTAGGCTCTTTCGTTTAGTCACGTATAGCGCATATAAGCATTGTCGTGTCTGTCTGTTTGTCCGTCTGTCCGTGTTTTTTTAGTACTATTCCAACTGGACGGAGTTCCAAGGAATTCGATGTTTGGACTTTCATGAAAATCGGTTAAAAACTTCAGATTTTTTAAAGATAGGATCAAAAATATTCGGCACTTTACATGAAGACTTCAGTGCATTGTACTGTTGCCGGCGACATAATATGCCAAAAATCGCTATATTCAAGTGAAAAATACCAGGCTGTTAGTCCGTCCGTCCATCTGTTCTTCTGTCTGCATGTGTAAGCCAACTTCCCGCTGGACGGACCTCCGTGAAATTTGATATTGGAGACTTCTAGGACAGTCTGTTGGGATAATACAAATTTGTTCAAAATCCGACAAAAATATCGAGCACATTACGTCAGGAACAAAGTACGTTTATTGTTGCCGGCGATATTAAATCGCAATGAAAACTCTGCCGTCGACTGAAATAGTACCGGGCTGTTAGGAGAACCGAGGAGGTACAAGCATGACGCGAACCCGCCACAGTGGTATGTTATAGGTCCATTATTCATCTTGTTAACATTCGATTCCGGTGAAAATCGCGCAAATTTCTAACTAGACTGCGGGGTATAAAGTTATCACAGCGATGTATGTCTACTAAGCAAACAGCTTAATTTTAGACCTTGCTTTTGTCTAGAAGCACTTCAAAGATTCAGAGAAACTAACTTGTAACGAGCAGATGTTCCATTCTTCTGATGTTTTGCTCTGATTGTTGAGGAATATTCTGATTACACTTCGTTATCATTCTACGCCTGGTAGATAATCGGATGTTATGTATTATTTGAGTCAAGTACACAAGCAAACTGCAGAACACAGGGGACTCTGCCAGCTGTCACCAAGTACTTTACAGTACGCAGCTAGTGTAAAGACTGTTTTCAATACCAAATTATGCTGGTGAATAGCAACTGCAACACATTCTGCTAAAATGTTTTTATTTCAACGCCATTGTCTGCATACAGTACAATTAAATAAGTAAAACAGGGCAAGTAATTTGCGGTATTCATTTTGTTTACACTGCCGTTGGCTGCAAGCAAAAGGAATATTTATATATTTATTTTATTTTTACATCAGGGTGGAAATGTACTCTTAAATCATTAATTTTCTCAACAAAAGATTCGCTCTATTTTCTTTTTAAAGTTTGCTTACAAAAATATCCAAACTATCATCTTTTTTATTTCCACCTTACTTGAAAATGCAGGCTTATAATCCGTTTAGGCCTTAAGGATCATAAAAAGACGCAAATTATAAATTATCAATCACTCTAATTTGACATTTACATTTCGTTTGTTGTGCCTTGTCTGGATCAAATCATTTCAGTCTTCAACAGCAGATTTATATGAATTCCTGCAAATTAAAAGTTAATTTAGTTCTAAAGACTGTTTCGTTATCATTTACTGTCATTTCTGCATTTACATTACCTTGGACCTGCATTTATTTAGAGATTGGTTTTAAAATTAACCAACAAATCCACCGCTTTTGAGTAATTACGAGCTGGCTAAATATTCTCTGAATTTGTCTGATAATTAATTTAATTCAACGCAAAAACATTGTTTTGGGTGTTACCTACGTATTACTTGATGTACACTTGACGTACCGTCTCATGGAGTTGCAGAAGTTGGTTTAGTTTCCGACGTCGGTTAAAAGTAATATTACAAACCTTATAATTTTGGGTCAGTGACATCGACAATTATTTATGTCAAATGTTCTTCAAAGAAGGATTAACTCTAGTAAAGGCCATGAAGGCCCAGAGGGGGAGTAGTACAGGCATAGGTCTACTCTTTCTTGAACCTCGGCACTTAATGGATGTGGGTGGTTAGCGCCTAGCCCCGCTGAGTTTCGTTAACATATCCTGATTTACATGTATTCGTAATTATTTATCCAACTCACCATTAGAACTTAGCCTGTTTCTTTAAAATTCACTTTAATATTATCCGCAATACAATCACATATCTGGCTAGAAGGCTGCCCTCTTTAGGTTTATCAACAGATAAACTGCACATGTTTATAACAAATTCCATGATATCTACTTTTCCTTTATAACACACGTTCCTAGATTTGATCAAGCTTAAATTATGTGGAAAAGGATGCAAATTTTCTATCTCTCAGTTACTGATGTGTATTCACTCTGCTCTTATCCGCCCTCAATAAGCCTCTAATAAATGTCTGTTTATACATACGTTTATTACGAAGGGAGTCAAATTACTTGCTAAAAATAACTACGACAAAGTTGAAGAGCAAACACCGGAATAAATGTTGAAGCTTCAATTAAAATCCAACTTAGCCGTCAACAGTTATTTCTAATCTGCTCTTTGTGAATCTCTGGAAAGAGTAAGTTCATTATTATAGTTCTAAATGGGCTTCAGAATTTATTAACCCAGCGCGATCCTCCTGTGATCACTGCTCATTCATGTAGCAGCGGTTTTAACTTCAAACATTTTACATTCTGTAAGCGGGATATATTTTTCCTTGTAATTCCCCAAAAAACAGAGGTAATTTCTCTACGCAACATTAGGTGAAGGATTATCTTGTTGCTTTTACTGTGCGGTACGAACAAGTTTCATAATTTGTGATTCACCCCCCCCCCCTGTAATTCGAGGACGTAAGTGTGTACGACTGTCTGTCTGAAAACCCGAATGGGGTAAATCTCATGGAAGATACAGGGATATATTAGTGGTAATATTACAGTGGATTTTGAAACATTTTGTTAACTCTTAATGGTGTGAATATGTGAGATTTATGGGGGTCAAAGTAGAAGTAGGAGAGATTTTTCTACGAATACGCCGGCTTTCAAGATTCATTATTATTTCACCAATGCTCCGTCCTTGTACTCAACTTCAAATCCTTTCTTAAATAAAAAAAACTGGGGTAGCATGGCGATCTTCCAGCAAAGGAATATTCACAATCTCTTAGCACCAACAAAAGCACATATTATACCTTTTCTGGCTGCTACATGTTTCGACTGGTCGCCATCCTCAGGGAGTTCACAACCAAATATCTTAAAACTCACAACAACAAATTAGTCCATACTATGCTCTGCATGTGAAAGTATAGGTTGTGTTAAAATTCACAGTATAATGTAAATTTTAACATCATCTGTTCATAATCAAATTCATTGTTGTGAATTTTAAGCTCCCTAAGGATGGTGACCAGCTGAATCATGTAGGAGCCAGATAAGGTGAAATGAATATTAGTATAATATGTGCATTTTTTGGTACTAAGAGACTGTAAACATTCACAACGCACGGAGCAAATATTACGAAAGTGAAAGAAATTCTCTTTCAGAAATTTGGCGCATCGAGAAAGTACTTTAATTGGTCATCAGGTGGTTAATTTATTCCGTTTCACATAGTTTAAAATTGCCCTGGCAACGGGGTATTCAGTAAGATAAAAGGTACAGTTCACCCTAGAACAGGCCACAAAGGCCTAGAGGGGGAGTAAATGTATAGCTATAATCTTCCTTCAACCTCGGCGCTAGATGGGGTGGGTGGTCAGTGCCACGCCCCGGCCGCTTTACCCCCGGGAAAGGCCCGGTACCCAATTTATAGGAGGGTGAGTGGGCCACAGGACCGGTCTGGACGGGAGCGGAAACTCTCGCCCCCACCAGAATTCGATCCCCGGATCGTCCAGCTCGTAGTGAGTTGCTATTCAGACCGCGCTATCCCGGCCCACGGGGTATTCAGTAAAAACAGATTTCTAAATTTTTCTCTGCTTCCTGTTGAGGTAATCATTTTGCTTTGAAGATAGCTTATTTCTTTTCGCTGTCTACACCTAACCCTACAGACAGCTATAGCAGAGAGGAATACATTTGTGTGGATATATTGACAACAGTCTAATAAAAATGTTTTTGTGGTGTCGACGAATGTATTATGAGTTGTTTAGCCCTGTCATTCTCAAATTTTCCAATCCGCAATAGATTTTATCTTAACACTGCTCTTGTAAAGATTCTGTCTGGAGAAACAGTTTACAAACTCTTCAAACACATACTTTGTTAAGAGGCCTGAAAATTCAAATACACAAAAAAAACCAATATGTTTCAAGGAGCGTATGTAATATTTCGTGAAAAGGTTCCTTCGGTAAATTACATTGATATAAACATATACCCAAAGTTTAACAATTCAAGAGATCGTGACGGGAGAAATACGTCTTCTTGCTGCTCTGTACTTGTTACACACGACGCGTTAGCCTCGCACTGCGCAGGTCCGTCCTTGAGCCTTACAGCCAAGCCAAGGCAAGCGTGCTGTGTAAAGTACTTCGAACCCCAAAGAAGGGTTTATGAAAGGTATTGCGAGTTTGTCTTGCTTAACATATTTGTATCACTTAGATATTAATCAGATATTAAATACAGGTGTTAGTACTACAGGAAGTAAATATCCGTTTTCTTGTTAATGTTTATTTGGTAATCAGTACATGTATAGCGACCTTCACTCTTCGAAACCTACCTCGCCATTATCTCCACAACCGTTCAAATTCAGATACAAGTATTTTTTATAAAGACGTGATGTAACCTAAGGAACGTTCTCTCTCAGAACGGAAAATTCCTCCCGAAACACTATAATTTGTATACAGGGTGTCCCAGGAGGAATGTGCCAGACTTCGGGAGAGTGTTCCTTATGTTAAACTATACCGATATAACCCAAAACACCTATGTCCAAAGTAGAACGGTTACGGAGATAATAGCCA
>Ga0123355_10002830_pt1 | contig 24640 bp, 20 predicted proteins | sample TergutEmb28metaG_3_FD_89872 | JGI IMG/M metagenome (GOLD analysis project Ga0123355, IMG submission 89872) | Embiratermes neotenicus P1 segment gut microbial communities from Petit-Saut dam, French Guiana - Emb289 P1 | ecosystem: Host-associated > Arthropoda: Insects > Digestive system > Gut ...
AACGGTATTCATTAACATGGGCAAAGCTGAGGGAATTCTTGCGGCGACAGAGCAAGTGCCTGGTGAAACATATACTGTAAATAATAGAATCAAAGTTTACATCATGGATGTTAAGAAAACGACAAAAGGACCTCAGATTTATCTTTCGAGGTCGCATCCTGGAATTGTAAAAAGATTGTTTGAACTTGAAGTTCCTGAAATTCAAGACGGAACTGTAGAGATTAAGAGCATTGCAAGAGAAGCAGGCTCAAGAACTAAGATGGCAGTTTACACAGAAGACGAAAACGTTGATCCTGTAGGTGCATGTGTAGGCGCAAGAGGCGTTAGAGTTCAAAATGTCGTGGACGAGCTTTTTGGCGAAAAAGTAGATATTATCACTTGGAGTGATGATACAGAAACACTTATAAGCAAGGTACTTAGCCCTGCAAAAGTGGAAAAAGTTATCATCAACGAAGAAGAAAAATCTGCAACTGCAATAGTACCTGACTACCAATTGTCGCTAGCGATAGGCAAAGAAGGACAAAATGTAAGACTTGCTGCAAAACTTTGTGGCTGGAAGATAGATATTAAAAGTCATTCACAATACTTCAACGACGATGAAGAAGAATTTGAAGAAGGCGAATATCTAGAAGAATTTGATGAGATGAGCGATGCTGTCGATATTGAAGACGCTCAAGACATTGAAGATGTTGAAGATGTTGAGGATATTGAAGAATTCAACGAGGAGTCTTAATGAAAGAAAAAAAGATACCCATGCGTAGATGTGTTGGTTGCATGGAATCTAAAGCTAAAAAAGAGCTGATAAGGATAGCAGGCTATGAGGGAAAGGTGTCGATAGACCCTACAGGCAAAGCAAAAGGCAGAGGTGCGTACTTGTGCTCTGGCGAAGAGTGCCTTGCAAAAGCATTGAAGAAAAAGGCTATCCCAAGAAATCTTGAAATGGAAATATCAGCAGAGCGAATGGACGAGTTCGCTCGGGAGTTTGAGGAGTATGCGAAAGAAAATACATAGTTATTTAGGCTTTGCAAAGCGTTCGGGCAACTTGATTACAGGATATCACACTTGTACCCACGCAATGAAAAGAGGGAAAGTAAAACTTCTCATCTTCGCAACAGACATATCGGAAAATACATTAAAAAAAATCATGAATGAAACTGAAAAAAATAAAGTACCATACCGTATTTATGGTGAGTCCGACGAATTATCGCAAATTACGGGATGTGAAGGCAGAGGAATTTTTGGGATTACATGTGGAAATTTCTCTAACATAATAGCAAAGGAAATCGATGAGGCAAGGTCTCAGGAAGAGGAGGTGTTCTAATGACCAGAAGAGTGCATGAACTAGCAAAAGAATTAGGGTTGACAAGTAAAGAAGTGCTTGAAAAGCTTAGCTCGATGGGTATCGAGGCAAAAGGTCATACGAGCGTGATATCTGATATTGATGCAATAGCAGTTAAAAACATAATGATGAGAGGAAAAGCTGGAACGGAAACCAAAATTGTAAAGGTTTCACCAAAAAAGTCAGAGCTTGTTGAAGAACCTAAAGTTGTCGTAAAAGCAGCAGTAATTAAACAAAATGTGCCACAAGAAAAAGTGCAAAAGAAACAAGAAAAAGTATTGCAAGAAGGCACTCCTATTACAAAACCTCCAGTTGGCAAACCTGTTGTTTCAAAAGAACTTGACAACAGACCGAAGCCTCCTATTGGTAAGCCTGTTGTTCCAAAGGAAATTGAGAGCAGGACAGTTCCAAGACCTGAAAAGGCAAAACCGCAAACGACATCAAAGGATGTTGATATAGATAAGACTCCAATTGAGGCACCAAAAGTAGCAGAAAAACCAGTTGAAGAAAGTGTATCAGCACCGGCTTCTACACCTGTAGCTACGCCTGTTGTTAAAGATGCTGCAAAGCCTGAAGAAAGAGTAGAAAAGCCAAAGCCGCAAGGTGATAAGCCAAAGCCACAAGGTGAAAGACAAGGCTATCAAGGTGATAAGCCAAGACCACAAGGCGAAAGACAAGGCTATCAAGGCGATAAGCCAAAACCACAAGGCGAAAGACAAGGTTATCAAGGCGATAAGCCAAGACCGCAAGGCGATAGACAAGGTTATCAAGGTGATAAGCCAAGGCAACAAGGCGACAAACCAAGATATCAAGGTGATAAGCCAAAACCGCAAGGCGATAGACAAGGTTATCAAGGTGACAAGCCAAGATACCAAGGCGACAAGCCAAGGACGGACAAAGACAGGTCTGAAGGAAGTTTCCAAGGTCAATCAGGAGCAAAACCTAGCAGTTATACAAGAAGAGATGATAAAGCAAAGAGTAGTACTACTAAGGACGCAGGGAAAAATTTCAAAGGCGATCAGGCGAAAAAGTCAGGCAAGCCTATGGGAAGAGAAAGAACTCTTGAGAAACAAGTAAGACCAAAGAAACAGCAAAAGCAAAAACCTGTTGTTGAAGTTCCAGAAATAGTTTTGGAAGAGTTGCCAGTAGGCACTAAGATTGTTAATGTGCCGATTACTGTTGCGGGATTTTGTGAACAAGTTGAAATTTCAACATCTGCTGTAATTATGAGTTTGATGAAACTTGGAATTATGGCTAACATAAATCAAAGTATTGATGAAGACACAGTGCTTGTACTTGCAGAAGAAATAGGCATAAATGTTGTAATTGGTAAAGTTGAAGAAGAAGTTGTCGAAGAAGGCATAGAAACATACGAGGACAAAGAAGAAGATTTATCTGTTAGACCGCCGATAATAACGGTTATGGGTCACGTTGACCACGGTAAAACTTCACTTCTTGATGCGATTCGTACGACTAACGTAACTGCATCTGAGTCAGGTGGAATCACGCAGCATATCGGTGCTTCGGAAGTAACTATAAATGGTCAAAAAATAGTATTTTTGGACACTCCAGGTCATGAAGCGTTTACAGCTATGCGTGCTCGTGGTGCCCACGTTACAGATATTGCAGTCCTAGTTGTTGCGGCAGATGACAGTGTAAAACCTCAGACTATCGAGTCTATTAGCCATGCGAAAGCGGCTGGAGTTCCTGTGATTGTTGCAATTAACAAAGTGGACAAACCTGCGGCTGATGTAAACAAAGTTAAGCAAGACCTTTCGACTCATGGAATTCTCGTTGAGGATTGGGGCGGAGATACTATTTGCGTACCTGTTTCGGCAAAATCAGGCGAGGGAATCGTAACGCTTCTAGAAATGATATTGCTTCAAGCAGAAGTTCTTGAACTAAGGGCGAATCCACAAAGGCTTGCGAGCGGTACTGTAATCGAGGCAAGACTTGACAAGGCAAAAGGTCCTGTTGCAACACTTCTAGTACTAAATGGTACACTTAAAAGTGGAACAAGTGTAGTTGCAGGAACGTCATCAGGTAAGATTAGACTTATGACGAACTTCAAAGGCGACACTATTAAAAAGGCGGGCCCAGCCACAGCAGTAGAAATTTTGGGATTAACAGATGTTCCAGAAGCTGGCGATGAGTTTAACGTCGTAAAAGAAGATAGAATGGCAAGAGATATAGCCGAAAATAGAAAAATCAAATTGAGAGAAGAAATTCTTGCAAGAAATGCAAGCACTACTCTTGAACAGCTTTTCAGCCAGATACAAGAAGGCGAAGTAAAAGAGCTGAACTTGATTATAAAGGGAGATGTACAAGGTTCTGTAGGAGCACTTGAAGCTTCTCTTGAAAAACTTAGAAATGAAAATGTAAAAGTAAAAATCATACATTCGGGAGTTGGAACGGTTACAGAGTCAGACGTAATGCTTGCAGGTACTGCAGGAGCGGTAATCATAGGCTTTAACGTTAGACCGAGCGTTGCAGTTTCTTCGATGGCAGACAGAGAAAAGATAGAAATCAGGACATATCGTGTAATCTACGATGCAATTAACGATGTTGAAGCAGCGATGGTAGGTATGCTTGACCCTGTGTTTAAAGAAGTTGTACTCGGCAGACTTGAAATTAGAAATATATTCAAAGTTCCAAACATAGGAAATGTCGGCGGTGCATACGTTACAGATGGTAAGATTTTGAGGAATTCAGAAGTTAGACTTCTAAGAGATGGTATAGTAATTCACGAAGGTAAGATTTCATCGCTTAAGAGATTTAAAGATGACGTAAAAGAAGTAATGCATGGCTACGAATGTGGTATCGGTATAGAAAATTACAACGATATCAAAGAAGGCGATAGTGTGGAGTGCTTTATTATGGAAGAAATCAAGCGAACATAAATGACTTGTTATTTTCCCGCATATTGGAACCTTGATGTCAATTTCGCGTCCTCACGTACAATTAAAGTACGTTCCGGTGAGCAAAATTGCCACAAGAACCGCAATCTGCAAGAAAATTCCGGCGTCACAGATATTAAGCATTGCGGGCAAATGGCAATTAATCATACGCAGAAATTTGCTTGCAAGGCGAGGCGTGTGAATGAATGAGCAACAACAAAGCATTGCGGGCAAATGGCAAGTATGGAGGTAGAATGAGAAGAGATTTTAGACAGGGCAGACTAGCCGAGGAAATACGAAAAATAATAAGCGACCTCTTGCTTAGAGAAATTAAAGACCCAAGACTTTCGGGGTTCATAAGCATTTCTGGTGTGGAAGTGACACCTGATAGCAGTTATGCGACAGTATTTGTTAGCGTGCTTGGAAATGACAATAATAAGAATGAAGAAGAAATGGCAAATGTCATGGCAGCTTTCAAAAGTGCAAAAGGATTAATCAAAAAAGAAATTGGTCGTCAGATTAAGATTAAACATGTTCCTGAACTAATATTTAAGCCTGATAATTCGATGGAGTATGGGCGTCATATATCAGGAATCCTAGATGGTCTTAAGGATTAAGACAGGTTATTTTTCCGCATATTGGAACCGTAAAGACGAATTCCATGTCCTCATGTACTATTAGAGTACGCTCCGGTACGAAATTCGTCTTTAGAACCGCAATCTGCAAAAAAATTCCTCTGTCATTGAGCGGTAATTGTTGATTTAAATAAATTTAATGGTGAAAATGAAGAATAATTCAATAAAAGAAATAAAAGACGTAATTATAAGTGCAAATTCAGTACTTATATTTCCGCATGTCACGATGGACGGAGATGCACTAGGTTCCTCGGTTGCTCTTTGCAGAGTGCTTAGGGAAATGGGGAAAGAGGCACATATTTTGATTGAAGACGATGTGCCTGCGTATCTAAAATTTATGGAGTATGGTCTTTGCACACTTGATCAGGATATTATAAAAGAGCCGGATTTGTGTGTTGCTGTTGACTGTGCTACGACGGAACGTTTTGTTAAAAGAAGCGATAAGTTTTTTAGCGGAAAGACAAAAGTATGCATCGACCACCACAAAACAGCGGAGTATTTTGCGGACTTTAACTTAATAGATGCTGATGCGGCAGCGACTGCCGAACTCATTTACAAAATTATTAAAGAGATGAATGTGCAGATAGACAAGATTACAGGTGAGGCGATATATACGGGAATTGTATCAGATACAGGAAGTTTTCAGTACACAAATACAAGCGTGCAGTCACATATGATTACGGTGGAGCTTTTTGAAATTGGGATAGACCACGGTTATGTTGGCAGGATGATTTATCAAAATAATCGTATCGAAAAATTTTCGATTGCAGGAAAAGTTTTTGCTACGCTTAAACCTATTGCAGACGGAAAAGCGGCGATTGCATATGTAACGCAAGATATGCTCAAAGAAGCAGGTGCCTTGATGGAAGATACCGAAGGGACGTCGGAACTTCTGCGTAATATCGCAGGCATCGAAGTAGGAATATTTGCAAAAGAAGTTTCAAAAAACGAAACGAAATTTAGTATGCGTTCAGAAGCGTGGGCTGATGTTGCTGAGATTACATTGCAATTTGGCGGCGGCGGACATACAAAAGCGGCAGGGTGTACCATTAAAAAACCTATTTTTGAGGCTCTTGCGATGGTAGAAGAAGCTGTAATAAAGTATTTTGAGCGGAATAAAAGATGATTACAGAAGGAATAATAAATTTAAATAAACAAAGAGGCATGACTTCTCACAGATGTGTGCAGGCGGTTAGAAGAATTTTGGGAATAAAGCGTGTCGGTCATACAGGAACCCTTGACCCACAAACGTCTGGGGTTCTTCCTATATGCATTGGAAATTCAACGAGAATCATGGAATATCTTGATTTGGATTTCAAGAAATACAGGGCAGAGCTGACATTTGGGCTTGTTACGGACACGCAAGATATATGGGGCGAAACGATTACAGACGTGAGAGAAAAATTGCAAAGCTATAATTTAACTCGGAAGTCTATCGAAGAAGCATTCAAGCCATATAGCGGTATGATAGAGCAGATACCACCCAAATATTCGGCAATTAGAGTTGATGGAAAAAGACTATATCAGTACGCAAGAGCAGGTGAAGATGTCGAAATTAAAAAGAGAAGCGTATTTATAAAGGACATAATAATTAACGAAATTAACCTTGACGAATACAAAGTTTCATTTGACGTAGTGTGCTCAAAAGGTACTTACGTCAGAACGATTTGTAATGATATAGGCGAGGCTCTAGGCTGCGGAGGTGCGATGAGCAGTCTTGTCAGGCTTGAAAGTGGAATGTTTACGCTTGAAAATGCAATTTCTCTTGATGAGCTAAACGATATGGATGCTAACCAATTACAGGAGATTATATTGCACACCGATTATCCGCTTGTGAATTTTGGAACAGCGATAATTCGCGAAAAAGAAAGAGCAGATTGGTTTATAAGCGGCGGGCATATTGCTTTATACGAAGTAGATATCACAAATGAGCCGAGATACGCAAGTGAAGAACCACATATTGAGATTCGTGAAGAATTCAAAAAAGCGTACAAGATGTATGTAGCAAACGAAGATGGAAACCTTTTTCTAGGTATTGCTTTTTTTAGTAATAAATATAAAAAACTTGTAGCAGACAAAGTGTTTTATAGAGGAGAGATATGAAGTTATTTAATTCATTAGATGAGATATTTAATATAGAGCCGACGATAATAGCTCTTGGGAATTTTGATGGTGTACATAAGGGGCATCAAGAGCTGATTTCTCGTGCTGTAAAGTCAGCACATGCAGCAAATTTAAAAAGTGCTGTATTTACATTTTCAAATCACCCACGAAATGTTCTTGCAAATGACAATAAAGTAAAAAGTATACTGTATGCAGAAGAAAAAGCGGCAATTATTGAGAAACTAGGCGTGGACTACATGTTTAATGTTCCTTTTGATGATAAAATCATGAACATGGATGCGACTTCGTTTATCAATGACCTTTTATTGTCAAAGCTAAAAATGCATGAAGCGTACTGCGGTTTTAATTATAGGTTTGGCTACAAAGCATCAGGAGATGTTTCCGTTTTGATGAAAGAAAGTTTAAAGAGTCAGTTCGGAATTCATGTACTTGAACCAATCAAAATAGAAGGCGATGTCGTAAGTAGCACAAGGATAAGAGAACTTGTAGAGCGTGGCGATATTGACGAATGTATGAAGCTTATGGGGCGTTATTACACCGTGGACGGTGAGGTCGTTGTAGGGAATAGAATTGGAAACACGATAGGATTTCCGACTTCAAATTTAATCGTTGATGATTCGATGGTTTCGCCTGCAAATGGCGTATATATAACGTATTGTACTTACGATGGGCAAAGATATCCAAGCGTTACAAATGTAGGTATCAAGCCAACTGTGGGCAAATTCCACAAAAACATGGAAACACATATTTTCAACTTTGATAAAGAATTGTACGGAAAGACAATAAGAGTTGAATTTGTAAAAAAGATGAGAGAAGAAAAAAAGTTTGAAACTTTGGACGAACTCAAGAAGCAAATAACAAAAGATTGCATCACAGCAAAAGGGTATCATCGGGAAAATTTTACTTGATATAACTGTCATCCTAATTAAATATGCATTGTGAAGTGCTACAAAACACAATCGCATAAATGAGTGACTGAGTAAATTCTTTTCATAATCTTTGGGTGCTTTGCCAGCTTTTTGTGACTTACTAATGTCAAAGCATAAAGGGAAGTTATACCAAAGATTACATTCGCAGAATTTGCAGTCAACATCATCTACACTCAAGCTGTGTTTTGTAGCACCTCACAATTGCGAAACAATTATCATGCACTACTAATAATAAGGAAATCAATTATGAAGAAAAAGCTATTTAACATATTAATAATAATTGCTTTAGCAGTAACACTTGCGGCATGTGTCACAGAGCAAGGCGGCAATGAGGAAGTGTTGTCATTAGGACCGATTGATGGCTATGTCATAATTGGCGGGGAATCATTTAGCACGGAAGCGACGTTGATTGATTTGACCTCTATGCGTTTACAAGATAGAGATATTGTTCCGTTGCAATATATGACGAATTTAAGAGCATTGCATATGGGAAGGAATAGCATCAGTGATTTGTCACCGATTTCAGAACTTACGAGTTTAGTAAATTTGAATGTAGAGCAAAATCAAATTAGCGATTTATCACCTATTTCAGGACTTACGAATTTGACATGGTTGACTTTGAACAGTAACGAAGTTGGTGATTTGTCACCGATTTCAGAACTTACGAATTTGGAATGGTTGTCTATCAGCAATCATACATTTAGCGACATATTGCCTTTTGGTATAAATTATATCAGTGATATATCACCACTTTCAGGGCTTACGAATTTGAGTGTACTGCATTTACAAGGCAATCAAATCAGCGACATTTCGCCATTGTCAGAACTTACAAATTTATCACATCTATGGTTATCCAATAATCAAATCAGTGATTTGTCACCAATTTCAGGACTTACAAACTTGAATAGTGTTGAGCTATCGAACAATAAAATCAGCGATGTATCACCACTTTTGGAATTTGAAAATTTATGGTATATTTCTTTAAGCGACAATCAAATCAGTGATATATCACCGTTATCAGAATTCACGATTGGGACAATTAGCTTATTCAACAACCCAATAACTGACTGGTCGCCTGTAGAGCATATTCCACATGTCGGCGGTAGAGAGTAAAGGACATGAACATTTGTAAGGCTTTTTGAAGTTTTTACTTGATAAGTGTTGCAATGTGTGGTATTATGAATTGTTGTAATTACCTTTTGCTCAGTTTTTCGACTACTCCGACGAATTCTAGGCGTAAGGTGAATGATATTAAAAGGAGAATTTAAAATGATTACACAAGAAAAAAAAGCTGAGATTATTAAAGAATATCAGCTAAAAGAGGGTGACACAGGTTCACCAGAAGTACAAGTAGCTATTTTGACTTTCAGAGTAAACGACTTAAACGAACATTTGAAAATTCATAAGAAAGACCATCACTCAAGAAGAGGTCTTTTAAAAATGGTAGGTCAAAGAAGAAATCTTCTTAACTACCTAAAAGATAACGATGTGGAAAGATACAGAAGTCTTATAGCTAGATTAGGATTAAGAAAATAATAAAAAGTTAGGCGGGGGCAAACCTCGCCACTTTTATTAGGAAAGAAAATTAACAGGAGGTAGTTGTTAATGAAATTTGAAAATTACAGAACATTTCGCACAGCATTAGGAGGTAGACTTCTTGAGCTGGAAATCGGCAAACTTTGTGAGATGGCAAATGGGCAAGTTATGGTAAAGTACGGTGATACAGTTGTAAATGTTACAGCAGTTGCATCGCAAAAGCCAAGACCGGATATCGATTTTTTCCCGCTTAGCGTAGACTATGAGGAAAGAATGTATGCCGCTGGAAAAGTTCCAGGTGGATTTATTAAAAGAGAAGGTAGACCAAGCGAAAGAGCAATTCTTAGCTCAAGACTTATCGACAGACCGATAAGACCGCTTTTTCCAAAAGGATTCTATAATGACGTACAGGTTGTCGCTACAGTAATGTGCGTAGACCATGATTGTGCTGCAGAGATTGCAGGAATGATCGGCTCGTCTGTTGCACTTGCTATTTCGGATATTCCTTTTGAAGGACCGACAGGCTCTGTTCTTGTGGGACTTATCGATGGTGAATTCATCGTAAATCCGACACTTGACCAAAGAGAAAAAAGTGACCTTCATCTTGTAGTTTCGGGAACAAAAGACGCAATCATGATGGTTGAAGCAGGTGCTAACGAGATTACAGAAGAAGTAATGCTTGATGCAATAATGTTCGCTCATGAAGAAATCAAGAAGCTTATTGAATTCATAGAGGAAGTTGTCGCAGAAGTAGGAAAGCCTAAAAAAGAAATCGAACTTTATAAGGTTGATGACGAAATCGAGCAAGCTGTAAGAGCATATGCATCAGACAAAATGCGTGCGGCGATACAGACGGTAGACAAGATGGAACGTCTTGAAAACATGGATGCAGTTGAGAAAGAAGCAAAAGAGCACTTTGCAGAAATATATCCTGACAATGGAAAAGATGTAGGCTCTGTGCTTTATGATATAACTAAAGAGCAGGTTAGAAGCCTTATCCTCGATGACGGTATCCGACCTGACAACAGGAAAAAAGATGAAATCAGACCAATATGGTGTGAAGTTGGAATCCTTCCAAGAACTCATGGAACAGGTCTTTTCACTAGAGGACAAACACAGGCACTTTCGGTAGCAACACTTGCTCCTGTAGGTGAATCACAGACTATAGATGGAATTTCAGAAGATGTCGAAAAAAGATATATGCACCATTACAACTTCCCACCGTATTCAGTAGGTGAAGCAAGACCTATGAGAAGCCCAGGAAGAAGAGAGATTGGGCATGGAGCACTTGCAGAGAGAGCACTTATTCCTGTTCTTCCACCAGTTGAGGAATTCCCTTATGCGATAAGAGTTGTATCAGAGACACTTTCGTCAAACGGTTCGTCATCGATGGCATCTACATGTGGAAGCACACTTGCACTTATGGATGCAGGCGTTCCTATAAAAGCTCCAGTTGCAGGAATTGCGATGGGACTTATCGAGAGAGATGGCAAGATTGCGATTCTTTCGGATATACAAGGCATGGAAGATTTCCTTGGTGATATGGACTTCAAAGTTGCGGGAACGAAGGATGGTATCACAGCGATACAGATGGACATCAAAGTTCATGGACTTTCAAGACAGATTCTTGAAGATGCTCTTAAGCAAGCTCACGAAGGTAGAATGCACATCATGGAAAAAATGATGGAAGAAATAAGTGCACCGAGAGAAGAACTTTCACCTTATGCTCCAAGAATAATATCTATGATGATTCATACTGACCACATTAGAACTGTAATCGGTCCTGGCGGTAAGACTATCAATAAGATTATTTCAGAGACAGGAGTTAAGATAGACATTGACGATACTGGTCTGATTTACATTGCGGCACCTGACATGGAAAGTGCAGCAAATGGTGTAAAAGCGATAGAACTTCTACTAAAAGAAATTGAAGTCGGTGAAATTTACGACGGTACAGTAACAAGGCTTATGGATTTTGGTGCGTTTATCGAACTCTTGCCAGGCAAAGAAGGACTTCTTCACATCTCAAAGATGGCAAAAGAGAGAGTCGAAAAAGTAGAAGACCTTATGGATGTTGGCGATAAAGTAAAAGTAAAAGTCATGGAAATAGACAAGCAAGGCAGAGTAAATCTTTCAAGAAAAGAACTTTTGGACGAAGCGATAGTTAAAAAATCATAATAACAAATCGATTAAGGCTGGCGGGTTTAACCGCCAGTCTTTTTGGATGTTCTTGATTTTTTTGATGAAATGCCATATACTGAAAACAGAACTTTAAGTGGAGGAGAAACCCATGAAAACAAATTTCACAGTATTGATTGAACAGGGAGAAGATGGTGCGTACATCGCGACTGTACCTGCAATAAAGAGTTGTTATACGCAAGCTGATACGATACCTGAACTTTTGGAAAAAATCAAAGAAGTTATAGAACTATGTTTAGAGGTAGAAAGAGATATTCCATTTTCCAATAAATTTATCGGTGTGCAACAGATGGAAATTGCAATATGAGTAAATTGAAAATTATAACAAGCACTGAAATGTGTAAGTTGTTAGAAAATATTGGCTTTAACGTTGCAAGACAAAAGGGAAGCCATCGCTTTTTTAGACATTCTGATGGTCGAACAGCTGTTGTGCCGATGCATGCAAAAGATTTGGACAGGTCATTGATTCGTAAGATTCTAAATGATATTGATATGTCGATAGAAGAATATAATAATTCATGATTAGGTTCGATTAATAAACTAATAAAAGGGGATATTGTATGTATGAATTAGTTTTGTTAAAATCAATAAACGCAGATATGATTGATACATTAGTGAAGATGGATAATGCCACATTTCCACCTGAGGATTGGATAAAGAAAGATGAAGCAGAAATGCTTTATAATGCAAAGCAAGATAGCGTAACGATTTTATATGAAAATAAAAAGTCAATAGGATTTGTTACAGCTTTTTTGATTAATGAAAATCTAGTTAGAAAAGCCATCGAAAAAGACACTCCAATTTATCAGCTATTAGATTCAATTAACTTATCTGATGAAAAAAACGATGCAGTGTACATACACTGTTTTCTAATTTTGCCTGAGTATAGAAATAAAGATTTGATTTACGCACTATATAAAGGGCTTGGAATATGGCTTAAAGAAAATGCAAATGCAGACTTTTCGGTTTATGCTGAAGCGGTATCCGAAGAAGGGATAAATTGCCTAGGTAGAATAGACTTTAAAACAATTCATACATATGAAGATACGTGCCTTCTTCAAAAAAATAAAGTTTCCAGCTTAATCGAAAGCCTAGCATCAGTTACTGAAAACAAAGATTGGCTAGATAATTTCTATATTCTTCCGTGTCTATAAATTCTTCCAGCATTTAAGTAGTCATATGAAAATGAAAGAAGCTCCGAAACGGTAACGAGTTGATATCCTTGCTCGATTAGCGAAGGAAGCAATTTTTCTATTGCTTCTACAGTAGTTTCGTACACGTCATGAAAAAGTATGATGGCATTGTTTTCTACTCTGCTCATTACATGATCATAAATTAATTGGGGATTTTGAAATTGCCAATCTCTAGGGTCAATCGACCAGTTAATCATTGCAAAACCAAGCTCTCTTGAAACATTTGCAACTCTGTCGTTGGTTGCTCCATATGGTGGACGGAATATGCGTGTTTCAACGCCTGTTATAGCCTCAACAGCAGCATTAGTATGTAAAATCTGATGGCGAATTTGATCAGCGTTAAGTCGCGTTAAATTGCTGTGATCCCACGAATGTCCGACTAATTCATGCCCCAAATCGACTGTACGAACTGCGATAAAATTATGACTTTCAAGACGTCTTCCTACAACAAAGAAAGTTGCATGTGCGTCATATCTTTCAAATATATCAAGTATCATCCATGTATATTTGCTTGGACCGTCGTCAAATGTCAGCGCAACCATAGGTCTCGTAGGGTCTATATGAACAGGTCTATGTAGCGGAATTTGCCCAGCCAAAAGCGGGGTCTCGATAATTGGCGGAGCGTTATTAGCAATTGTGATTTCAACAATTTCCAATTTTGCGTACCTTATTACATGAAGTGCGTTGTACGCAATTATGCGGCTCTGTGGATTTATTCTATTTCTGTCTTCAATTGCAACCTGATATGCATATTCCAGATAGACTTCTTCATGTGGAAGTTGATATGCATATTCCAGATAGAATTCTTCATTTGCAAGTTCATATGCATAATCCAAATAAGCGTCTTCGTGTGCGTAAGATGCAAAATGATCGCTAGTATAGATTGTTAAACCGCCGAGAATTAAAAGTAAACATATTATAAAGAAAAAATGCTTTTTCATAACTACCTCATATTTCCGTCAATGCCGACTACAAAAGTTTTGTATGGCACGGATTTTTTGCTGTTTGCGAGAGAAACTTCTACTGCATTTGAAAGTCCACTGCAGCAAGGAACTTCCATTCTTGCAAGTGTAACTGAATTAATGCTGTTAAACTTAAGAATTTCTGTAAGTTTCTCACTATAATCACCGTCGTCAAGTTTAGGGCAGCCTATGATAACAACTTTATCTTTTGATAATTCACTATGAAAACCGCTATAGGCAAATGCAGTGCAATCCGCCGCAATTAAAAGGTCTGCATCATTAAAACAAGGTGCGGTTTCAGAGATAAGCTTTATTTGAAGTGGCCAGTTAGCAAGCTTAGGCAAGCTGTTTTTGCTAAAATCAACAACACAACCATCACTATCACAATCACTTTGGCTTTGTGTAACAAAAGATATAGCACCTTTGGGGCACACAGGTAAACAAGCACCAATCTCATCACAAAAATCAGCCCTTATTAGGCGTGCTTTATTATCTACCATTCCTATCGCACCTTCGTGACATGCCTTTGCACACAGTCCACAACCAGTACATTTATTTTCATCAATCACAATCGTTTTTTTCATTGCTATGTATCCTATTCGTTATTTATATTTTAACTTGTATTAATATATTAATTTGTGTGTATACTAGCCATTTTGCAATCGCTTCGGAACTTATAATGGTGCTGCTCAAATCACATAGTGATTTGCAAGCAGACCTTATGCAAAACTTTCCTAAATCTTGATTTTGTGAAAGTGACTGCGAAATAGTTGATTGCGGAGCAATCTTTCATATCCGAACCCGATTGCAAAATGGCTAGTATATATATTTTATTATTTAATACTTCTATTGTATAGCAAAACTGATAACAATCCAATAGGAAAAAATGTTTTTTTAGTCATTTTTGATTCTTTTTTCTGCCTGCAAAACACTGGCACTTTTTACGATTTTTCGCCCATACTTTAATTGCAACTTCATCAAGGTGTCATCTAGCTTATCCTGTTCAAATTCCTTGCTTTCATCAAACAGCGACAACTGCAAATCAGACGTTTCAGTAAAATTGCTAAGAGTAATTCCCAAAAGGCGAATAGGACGTTTTTCAGTTTTATCAAACATTTCTACGGCAGTTTCGTAAATATCCAAAGCTTGATCAGTCGCTCTGCCACTTTTAGAACGTGTGATATTTTGCAAATCAGGATATGTTATTTTAATAGTTACAGTTTGGCAATATAGATTTTTTCGCCTTATATCAAAACTCAACTTTTCTGCTGTTAATCGCAGAACATCTCGCAGATACGAAAAGTCGGATATGTCTTGTTGGAAAGTGTGCTCTGTGCCAAGTGATTTTGCATCGGCATAAGGCGTTACCTTTCTGTTATCAATGCCATTTGCCAGTTTGATAATTTGATGACCGTGATTTCCAAGCAGAGAAATTACACCTTCAGGATTATCATATATGTGGCGTACTGTAGTAATTCCAATCCGTGCAAGCTCTTCAGCAGTCCTCGCACCGACACCAAAAATAATTCTGATACTACGGTCTATAATTAAGTTTTGCAAATCTGCAGGAGTAAGGATTTCAAAAAAACCATCGGGCTTCTTTTCTTCACTTGCGAGCTTTGCAGACATCATAGAGTAGCCGACTCCCACAGAACAGGTCAAGTCAAGTTCTTCCTTAATTCTTCGTTTAATATCACGTCCGATAGCGGAAGCACCATCAAACAAATGCTCAGAGTTTGTGACGTCGAGAAAACATTCGTCAAGGGAAACATATTCGCAAAGGTCAGTATAACTGCTCCAAATCTTATGAATTTGGTCGGACGCTTCTTTGTATTTTCGCATGCTTGGTGGCATGAAAACTCCATGAGGACACCTGCGGTACGCCTCCGAAATACTCATAGCAGAGCGAACGCCAAATTTACGAGCCTCATAACTACATGTAGCTACAACGCCTCGTTCGCCTGGAAGTGCACCGATGATAAGGGGCTTTCCTGTAAGCTCTGGGTTATCTCGAACCTCCACAGCCGCGTAAAAAGCATCCATATCGACGTGGCAAATTTTTAAATTACTTTCCGTATTTGCTCCCATGACCTCACGTCCTTTTTTCAAATCTTTGTATGTCGGCAAATATCACATACCGCATATTAAAGAAATATATAATACTATTCTACACTTGTAATATTGAAATGACAATCTCAATGAATATAAAAATAAAATTTTAAAAACTACTTGACGTGACGTAGTAGTCGTGATATTATTACAACGTCAGACATAGTAGTGTCTGAAGCAGGAGGTAACTTTTTGGATAATACAGGTATCAGTAGCGATGTAATACGCGGATATATAGATGTGATGATTTTGCGAGTGCTCTTTGACGGTGATTCATATGGATATGAAATATCGAAAAAAATCACAGCAATTTCTGAAGACAGTTATTCTATGAAAGAAACGACACTTTATTCGGCGTTTTCACGCCTTGAAAAACTAAACTATGTGCGTTCTTATCCGGGGTCTTACTCAGGAGGTCGTGAACGCACATATTACGCCCTGACGGAAATTGGACGTGACTATTATCGTCAAAAATGTATTGAATGGGCACTTACAAAGGATGTAATCACAAAATTTATAATAACAGATGAGGAGAAAATTGATGGACGCTATTAAAACATATTTGGACAATGTATTTGCGGCTTTTCCAGACACTGAGCGTGTGAGGGCGTTAAAGCGTGATATGCTTGTAGGGCTGGAAGAAAAATATAACGAGTTAAAGTGGGAAGGTAAAAGTGAGCATGAGGCTGTCGGCAGTGTAATCGCAGGCTTTGGAAGTATTGATGAAATCGTCGCAGAACTGGGAATCGAAAACAACAACACAACAACGCACGATGAACCGCAAAAAGCAGCGGATATCGAAGACGTATTGTATTTATCAAATGAAGAAGTAAATACATACATGAGCAAAATGAAAATGGGTAGTAGACTTATAGGCGGCGGAGTACTGTTGATTTTAATCGGAGTATCAGTAATGCTTTTGGCAGACACCGGCATAGGTGTTCTTCTGCTTATGTGTGCTATAGCACCTGCAATTGCAATGTTCATTGTTAGTGGAGTAAGTTTAGAAAAATTTGAGTCATATACAAAAGCAAAAATTTTACTTGACTCTGATACATCTGCGAAGCTAGAACGTCAAAACAGTGCATTTAATACGCATTTTGCAATTAAACTTGCTGTAGGCACTGCAATTATCCTACTTGCTGTAGGCGGATTTGTAGCATTAGAGGAATACTTTTTCAGAGAAGCACCTGTCGGAATGATTTTGATTCCTGTCGGAATTGCGGTATACTTATTCGTAACAGCGGCTATGCGTAAAGAAGCATTTAACATCGTTTTGGGAAAAGGCGACTATACAGACAAATCGAGAAATAGTGAATTTGCAAAGATAGGAAGGATAATAGGAACTGTGGCAGCAGTATATTGGCCTATTGTAGTCGTAGCATTTTTACTTTGGAGCTTCCTCGGCAATGCTTGGCATATTAGCTGGATAATCTGGCCAGCGGCAGGCATCTTGTTTGGAGCTTTTGCAGGTGGAATTAGCGTATGGCATGGTACTAAGGAGAAATCTTAATCATGGAATTTGAAAAAGGTACAGAAATTGAAATAGAAATTATAGATATAAGCACGCAGGGGCAAGGAATTGGCAAAGCTGACGGCATGACAGTGTTCATCTCTGAGGGCAGTGATTTACCAGTTTATGGTGATGTTGTGCTTGCGGAAATTCAAGAAAATAAAAAAAGATTTTTAAAAGCAAAAGTTAAAAAAATTATAAAGCCTTCAAATTTCAGAAGCAAGCCTACCTGCGAATACCACGAAAATTGCGGTGGTTGTATGCTAAAGAGCATGACTTATGAGGGCACACTTGCACTAAAAGAAAAGCAAATAAAGGATAAGTATATAAGAATTGCAGGAATTGCAGACCCCGAGATAAATAGCATAATAAGCATGGAAAGTCCTTTTAAATACAGGAACAAAGCACAAATAGCTATCGGAAACGGGAATGTGGGGTTTTTCAGTGCAAAGAGTCATAAAGTAGTTGATTGCAAGACATGTAATATAAATTCAATGCCAGCAGAAATCATAGCAGAAGTCGTTAGAAATTTCATAAAAACACATAGAATACCTATGTTTGACAGAAATACAGGAAAAGGTTTGCTTCGCCATGTAATAGTCAGGACGGCATCAGAAACAGGAGAAGTAATGGCTATTTTAGTCATAAATGGGAAAGCTATTCCTGAGCATGAAAAGCTGATACAAATGATGGACGATGCAGTTTTTGCGATAGAAGAAGCAGAGTATTCACTAGAAAGTGTCGCTCTAAACATCAACACAAACAAGACGTCACAAGTTATGGGAGATAAGAGCATTACTTTAGCGGGAAAGCCTACTATTCTTGATACGATGGGCGGTATGCAGTTTGAAATATCACCACTTTCATTTTATCAAGTGAATCCTGTGCAGACTGAAAAGTTATACAATAAGGTTTTGGAGTATGCAAATTTGACAGGCAAAGAAACGGTTTTGGACGTGTACTGTGGAGTTGGAACTATAGGGCTTTGGTGTGCCTCAAGAGCCAAAAAAGTTTTAGGGATAGAAAACAGTAAATCAGCAGTCCTTGATGCCAACAGAAATGCAGTCATAAACGGTATTGTAAATGCCGAGTACATATGCGGACAAGCGGAAGATGAGCTTCCAAAACTTGTGGCGAGTGGACTAAAAGCAGATGTTATCATACTTGACCCACCTAGAGCAGGATGCAAGCAGGAACTTTTGGAAGCTGCCGCAAAGACAAACGCCACGCGTATAATATACGTTTCGTGCGACGTTGCGACGCAGGCTAGAGATATTAATATACTTAAAGAACTGGGGTATGAATTTATAGAAGCAACGCCTGTTGACATGTTTCCTTGGAGTTTAAATGTTGAGGCGGTTGCACTGTTGTCCAAACTAAAGACGAGTGAATCCTCGGTGGGGTATTAGAGAATAGTAACGTTAACTGTAATTTAATGCATAAAACACAAATAAATGTAACAAAAATGCCACCTTTTTATGGTGGTATTTTAAAATGTAAATAATTCTGCTCAAAACTACCAAAATTGTAATTTAATCGTTGAAATTGCAAATGTGGTGATATATAATATTAAGTAACAGTTAAATTGTCTGAATAATTTGACAAAATTGGAAAAATATTTAAAGAAATGGATAAAAATTACAAAAATCGCAATATTTATCCCAAGTGCAAGAAGTTAATTTATGGAGGTTTAGAGGAGAGGGAACCACAACCCTGTAAAAAAAAGAGGCAAAGTGTTTTGTTTTAAAATTTGGAGGTTGTGTAAATGAAGAAGATGAGATTTAGGAGATTGCTTGCAATGTTCGTCACTGTTGTAATGGTGATGACATCGTTCACAGTTCCAGTAATGGCAACTGAGGGCGAGGCCGAATCGGGTACTTATGTTGAAGGCTATGATGCTTTTGACGGAAACAATGAAGCGACACAAGACGTGATTACAGAAGATGTGATTGCGGAAGATGTAAGCTATAACTATCTTGGGAGAGGTGATGCAGATACAGTAACTGACTACCTGTATGAGCTTGCCTACACATCTATTTCCCCTGTGTCCAGTGGATTTGGACTAAATGCTTTTAATAATGGCAACAGTGAGAATGAATCGTTGAGGAATGGGGGTAATATCCGTATATGGACTCAAATTGATGGTGCTAACTCGTGGATTACATATGCAAATCTAGACGTAACAGCGACTTTACCAAATGGCGATGATGCTATGAATTTTGTTAGAGTCAATCGGATATGGAATAATTTGGGATATGTGAATCTAATTGACGTATCTAAGCGTGAAGCGAACGAGGGACCAATTGAAGATTGGCACTGGATTAACTTAACCGTTATATATGACGGGCAAGAGGTTGAACTTAGACTTTTCAATAATTACAGAGTGTTTGGCTACCGTTTGTTTAACAATGGACCGGGTGGACATCCTTTTACACCAAATGAATCGCTTGCGGCAGGTGGAATCATCCGCATGTGGACACATATTGATGGTGTTCCTGCATTACTTCCTTACAGCAGCTTGACTGTAACAGCAGTTGACCAAGATGGAAATGATGCGATGCAATTTATTCGTGTAAATAGAACACCATGGCAGACACAGAATTACATTGACTTAGTAGATGCTAATAAAAATGCACCATGGCAATGGATGGATCTTACTGTAACTCACATGGATCAGTCGCATACTTTAAGGTTAGTAAATAGCAGATTCTTTAGTGTAGATATTTTCAACAATGGTCCAGAAGGAGATCCTTCAACACCAAACGAAAGTTTAGCGGATTGGGGCAGAGTTCGCATATGGACGCAGCTTATGGGACAAAATGCTCCTGTGCCATACAGCTTTGCAAATAGCATGGTAGCAACGATAAGAGGCAGTGGAGAATGTGCACTAGACCTTATAACGGTAAACCAGCATTGGGACGAAATAAATGGTGTCTGGTCAGGGTATTTTGAAAATATTGACGTAGAAAAAACCAACCAATGGGAGTTTATTGATTTTGAAATAACTGTGTTTGGGCAAACTATAGAACTAGTATTGCATAATGGCAATTATGTACCGAATGGATATCGTATAACATTTAACTTCCCAGACATGCAAAATATGATAGTGCAATACTGGAGTGGTGGTTCATGGCACACACTTGCTGGCGGTCCATTTAATGACTATGCTGAGTTTGAGGCTCTTGGTGCAACGGTAGTAAGAGCAGTTAGAGATGGATTAGTATATTCTCGTAATATAACTGCGGACGGTGATTACGTTATTGATGCACCTGTAATACGACTTTATGTTCGAGGCGTGCCAGTTGCTGGCAATACCTTAGGAGTTGTAGGCGGTGGCTTTGGTAGCAACTGGGTATATAATGGCGTTACTGCTGAAGTCGATCCAGAAGAAACAGTATTTCTGGTGTTTGACAACAGAACATATAACGTTGTTTTGACGAGAACTGGATTTTTCCCACTTTCGAGAACGGCGACAAGGGTAGATGTTTATGGTGAAGTGCATATGTATGTAGACCTCTCGGCGTATTTAGTTTATATTACTGTTCCTGCAGGAGTTTCTAATGTGCGTATGCAGTCCAACGGTTGGATTGTAAATCCTGCACAAGAAGGCGATGTAATTTGGTTAGTAGTTGACCGTTCAAATTATAGAGATGCAACGGTTACTTTTGACTATTGTTGCAAAGTGCAACACAGAGAGGACTTTATACTTGATGGACGCAACCCACTTTACATAACATGTTGTGATGACTATTTTACAGTGACATTTATAAGACAAAATGGTGCAGTAGGTGTATTTGCAACACCGGGTGCTATAACAACTGTTCAAATTGCAAGTGGAACAGCAATAACTGCTTCAGATATTCCAAACTATGATAGAAGAACAGGTTTCTATTTTGCAGGTTGGTACTTTGGAGAATATCCAAGCTGGATTCCTGTTGATGATGAGTATACATACCCACTTGATTACATTGTGACGGGTGATGTTACTTTTACTGCACGCTTTAACCTTCTTTGGCATCCTGTGACATTTACAATTGGTGAGGGTGGTGCGGCTGGTTCAAGAATTCAAAATGTGCGTGATGGCACACCAATTAGAGACGTGTACATAGAACCTCCTAATGCACTAGCACTTCAAGAACCATTATCAGGCTGGCGTTTTGTCAGATGGGAGCAAGTATTGCCTGTAGCAATTTCTCCGATAAATCCTGTAGGAATTTATCCTGTGGGAATTTATCCTACCTATCCTTTCGGACCGATGGAATTCAGAGCAATATTTGAGCCTGATGCACGAATTATAAGCGTTATTCCAAATCCTGCAATAGTATATCAAGGCGACTCTGTGACTATCACAGTTACAACGCAGTATATGCCTGATGGTGCATGGATTGATTTAAATTTATGGCTTGCGGGACTTTCATTTGAAGGTGGACCGAGATTTTATATTGTAGACAATCAAGTAACGATTACCATTAATGCAGATGCAGATACAGCACTAGGCCCAGAGGGGTTTGCAGTAGCGGCACGCATAGAAGACCCGTGGGGAGCTCCAGTTATAATATGTTCATATGACTTTGTAATTGATGTAATTGCTCCATTAGAAGAAAATACAGTTACCATAATCTTCGATGCAGGTGGTGGTGCAGGCACAATGGAAAATGTGGTGTGGCCGGCGGGAGAAGAATACACACTTCCTGCGAATGGCTTCACAGCACCTTATGGCTTTGAGTTTTATGGTTGGTTTATAGAGGGCTATGCAGATCCATTAGGAACTCGATTCCCAGAATATGTTATTATAGTAGGTCTAGTTCAATGGCAAAATACTACAGTCACATTGACAGCTTTGTGGGTTCCAATCGAGCGGACAGTAACATTTAATCTACATGGTGGTACTGCAGGTGCAGTAGGCAATACTGATCCGCAGACTGTTAATCATGGTAACACTGCGACAAGGCCTGACCCAAATCCAACACGCACAGGATTTAACTTTGTAAACTGGTTTTTAACTGAAACAGGTGGAACTCCATTTGATTTTAATACACCGATTACAGAAAATATAGAATTGCACGCAAGATGGACACCGGTTGGCGGTGGCACCACTGGCGGTGGCGGCGGTGGACCTGCAACTACAATCATCGAAGATCCTGCAGTTCCGTTAGCACAACTTCCATTTTCACCATATCATGATGCATTCTTGATAGGAACACCAGAAGGAAATGTCAGGCCACAAGCAAACATGACAAGAGCGGAAGCTACGACAATTTTCTTTAGACTGATTAGTGATGACTTTAGAAGTGCAATGTGGAGTCAAAGCAATTCGTTCTCAGATGTAGCGATTAACCACTGGTTTAACAATGCTGTATCAACTATGAGCAATGCAGAAGTTGTTAGGGGCAGACCTGACGGAACATTTGCACCGAATAACACAATTACAAGAGCAGAATTTGTAGCAATGGTTGCGAGATTTCTTGGAGAAGAACACAGGGAGCAAACAGTCACGTTTTATGATATCGACGGACATTGGGCTTATGACTATATAAATAGACTAGCAGGCTTAGGCTGGGTGCAGGGTACAGGAAACGGAAGCTTCAATCCTAACGCACCAGTGACACGTGCAGAAGCGGCGGCGATAATTAATCGTATGTTAAACCGTGTACTCGAATCTACAGACGGACTTCTTGAGGGTCGTCATAGATGGCCAGATGCAGCAAACATGAACGCTTGGTATTACCTATATATCCAAGAGGCGACACACTCAACAGAGTTTGAACGTTTTGCAGGCGGAGCTCATCTACGCTGGACAGAGATATTACCGAATCTTGACTGGAGTGTCCTCGAAAGACCTAACTCAAGACCTGACGATATAACTATTGAAAGAGTTTTACAACGTGGAGCTGCTACAGATGCTGAGGCATATGACGAATACGAATACGAAGATGAGTATGACGACGAAGCAGACGACGAGTATGAAAATGACGAGGCAGACGACGAAGAAGATGACGAATAAGAAATATTAAACAAGATTTCAAACTTATAATCCAAATTTTATAAATTAATAATGCACCTAAATGTTAGATAACTTAGCATTTAGGTGCATGTTGTGTTTATTCAACATCAAGCAATCATGCAATGATTGCTTCACAACGTTGCAACGTTGTCAGTGGGAGATTGATACTCACCACTGACAAAATTAAGATGTCCCCCGCCGCCTATAGAGACGGGGGACATCTTAATTTAGTTATAATTTTATTTAAAATGTTGTGATTGAGTATCAAATAAATCCATTATGTTGATGATTACAAATTTCCGATTATAAGCTTTTGGATAAACTGCCCGTTTTCGATACTAGTCATAAGTGCTACGTTTGGGAGCGAGTCTGTTAATTCATACAAATTGCTAAGTCCAAGTCCGCGATTTTTACCTTTTGTAGAAAAGCCAGATTGTCTGATTTGTCGTAGCGGTGGAACATCTGGGCCGCATGTATTTTGCACAATAAAGTTGATAGAATTCTCGACTTTAAAACAGCCGACCAGAAGTTGTCCTGTGCCTAATGACTGTAATTCTTCAATTGCATTATCCATTATAATTCCAATCATCCGCACCATAGAAACAGAATCAACAGGAATACTGTCAATATCATCTACAGCATCAAATTTAACGTTTATTTTCAAGTTTTGTGCCATAGAAAGCTTTGCTATGAGAATATTTTTGACTTCCTGTACTTTTATCTTACTGAGCCCTTCAAGCTCAAACTCGTTTTTTGTAATAATGTCAGAGGCTACTTTGACTTTTGGGTAAAACTGCATGAGTCCGTCCCAATCCTTTTCCACGATGAAGATATCTAAAGTGGAGAAGATGTTTTGCAGGTCATGTTTATATTTCCGAATAGCGGCTTGCTGCTGCTCAACTTCGTTTAAATAGAATTGCAAAAGGCGGTGTTCATTTTCCTTTTGTTGTAAGGTGAATTTTGTAGTCAAAAATCTTGAGTAGAAAAAAAAACTCAAAATTGCAGTTCCCACATAACCCAAAATTAAAAAAAGTGCCCATACTCCATCTTCCATTATAAAAAATGACAAAAGCTCTTGCGTCAGCCAAGAAAGTACAGCACCAATCATAAGAACTGTTTGTAATTGTTCTCTTTCACTGATTTGTTTTCGTAATTTTCCAAATACCTTCATAATTATAAATGTAATAAGTACGGAAAATA
>Ga0123355_10002831_pt1 | contig 24638 bp, 21 predicted proteins | sample TergutEmb28metaG_3_FD_89872 | JGI IMG/M metagenome (GOLD analysis project Ga0123355, IMG submission 89872) | Embiratermes neotenicus P1 segment gut microbial communities from Petit-Saut dam, French Guiana - Emb289 P1 | ecosystem: Host-associated > Arthropoda: Insects > Digestive system > Gut ...
CTTTAGCTCTTAAAAAACACTCGCTACAACTGCATGGAGTATATAGGGAATATCGTCATTTTTTACAAGGTGTTTTGTCAATAGTACCTATTGACAAAACGGCACTACATAACAGAATGACAGAGAGGAAAGGTTTCTATAGTATGAATCAACAAACAATGATGGCACTTGTTAAGACTGAGCCAAAGCCCGGGTTGGTTTTGAAAGAGGTTCCTGTGCCGAGCATAAAGCCCGGTCAAGTGAAGATTCGTGTTTTGAAATCTGCTATTTGTGGCACTGACCTACATATATATAATTGGGATGAATGGAGTCAACGCACTATAAAGACTCCACAAATTATTGGTCATGAGTTTGTCGGTGAAATTGTCGAGCTCGGAAGCGGTGTCACACGGTACGATATTGGTGATCTGGTGTCCGGCGAGGGGCATGTTGTGTGCGGGACTTGCCGTAACTGTATGGCGGGGCGATTGCATTTGTGCAAGTACACGATTGGAGTTGGCGTTAACAGAGATGGCTGCTTCGCAGAGTATATCGTCATCCCGGCGGAAAACGTCGTTCGAGTCATGGATGGGATTTCCCTTGATATTGCAGCCTGTTTTGATGCTCTTGGCAATGCTGTTCACACTGCGTTGAAATTTGACCTAACTGGTGAAGATGTGCTCATAACCGGCGCCGGTCCTATCGGCATTATGTCCGCCATTATCTGTCGTCATTGTGGAGCAAAGAAGATCGCCATAACAGATATAAATCCCTATCGTTTAAAGCTCGCTAAAGAGGTTCTGCCGAGTGTTTGGACGGCAAATCCGAATGAAATTTCCACTTCAAAGCTCATGCGTGATATGGACATCAAAGAGGGCTTCGATATTGGTCTTGAGATGTCCGGCAGCGACGCTGCGTTTACCGATATGGTCGAGAATATGGAAAACGGCGGAAAAATTGCTCTGTTGGGAATACATAGTGGCAACACTATGATTAACTGGGACAAAGTTGTCTTTGGCGGTCTGACTATTCAGGGCATTTATGGTCGCGAAATGTATGATACATGGTACAAGATGATGTCAATGTTGCAAACGGGACTTGATGTTGAGAAGGTCATCACACATAGGTTTGATTATAGAGATTATGAAGAAGGTTTTGCCGCTATGAAAAGTGGTGAATCCGGCAAGGTCGTCTTGAATTGGGCGGATAGAAGTTGAATGATGTAAACAGGAGCGTCATTCTGCGCATAGTCGCAGAATCTAGTAAATGACCACTGATAGGGAAGGATTACTATGGACAATAATGCGTTGCGGATTTTTTCCGAAATGGTAGATGATATAAAAGAACAAGGCACGTATAAAGCGGAGCGTGTATTGGTCACCCCACAGTCAGGCATTATAAACACGACTATGGTGGACGACACTATTAATATGTGTGCCAATAATTACCTTGGCTTATGTAATGATCCAGGTGTTATCGCCGCTGCTGAAGCGAGCTATAAAGAGTGGGGCTATGGGCTTTCCTCGGTCCGTTTCATATGCGGCACCCAGGTTGTCCACAAGGAGCTTGAGGCTACAATTTCACGATTTCTTGAGATGGACAGCACCATTCTCTATTCATCTTGCTTTGATGCGAACACAGGTCTTTTTGAAACATTGCTTGGACCTCAAGATGCGATTATTTCTGACGAGTTAAATCATGCGAGCATCATTGACGGGGTTCGTCTTTGCAAGGCCGCACGTTTTCGATATAAAAACAACAATATGGATGAGCTCGAGCGTTGCTTGAAAGAAGCAGATGAGTCTAATGCACGTATAAAGTTAATTGTCACAGATGGTGTGTTCTCAATGGACGGCACATATGCAGATCTAAAATCAATCTGTGATCTGGCAGATAAATATACGGCTCTCGTGATGGTTGATGACAGCCATGCTGTTGGCTTTGTCGGTAAGACGGGGCGCGGAACGCCGGAGCACTGCGGTGTAAAAGGACGCGTTGATATAATCACAGGCACACTTGGCAAGGCTCTCGGTGGTGCATCCGGTGGTTATACTTCTGCGCGAAGCGAAATCGTCGATTTGCTACGTCAAAGAAGCAGACCTTATCTATTCTCCAACACTATCGCTCCTGCTATCGCTGCAACATCAATATATGTAATTAACGAGCTCGAGCGTGACACCTCGAGACGTGATACTCTAGAAAGCAACACTGCATTTTTCAGAGAAAAGCTTGCAGCAGTCGGACTTGATGTCATACCCAGCACGCATCCGATTGTTGCAATTATGTTCGGAGATGCGAAGCTTACAAGCGATATTGCCACACGATTATTAGATCGAAAGGTTTATGTTGTTGGCTTTAGCTACCCTGTCGTGCCAAAGGATAAGGCACGGATACGATGCCAGGTTTCTGCTTCCCACACAAAGCAAGATTTAGAACATGTGGTGCATCAGTTTGCAACGGTTATGAAAGCACTTGAAAGTTCAAAACTAAAATAGTTGAGTTTATCGGGTATTGCCGCTAATGATTCCTTCGTTCATTAGCGGCAACACCCGACAAGCTCTAATATCATACACATCGAAAGGAATCTTTTCATTTATGAAGTACAAGTTTGATATCCAAAGAACGTCAACCCCGAAAGCAAAACCCGATCCTGACACTTTAAAATTCGGACGAGAGTTTTCCGACCATATGTTTATCATGGAGTATGAGACCGGCAAAGGCTGGCATGATGGTCGCATCGTTCCTTATGCCCCTATTCCCCTTGATCCGGCTGCTTCGGTATTTCACTATGGACAGGAGATGTTCGAAGGATTAAAGGCTTATCGCACACCCGGCGGGCGTGTTCAGCTTTTCCGTCCGTACATGAATGCAGAACGTACTCGCAAGACAAATGAGCGTATGTGTATGCCTGACATGGATCCTGAACTGTTTGTTAGTGCGATTAGAGCAATTGTCGATGTGGATAGAGACTGGATTCCGGAGAAAGAAGGAACATCACTATATATACGTCCGTTCATAATTGCTGACGATCCGTTCTTGGGTGTTCAAGCAGCGAACCACTACAAGTTTATTATAATACTTTCACCTGTCGGTCCATATTATGATATCCCCGGTGGTGGAATGGCTCCTACTAAAATCTTTGTTGAAGATGAGTATGTTCGTGCTGTGGTCGGTGGTGCCGGCTTTGCGAAGGTTGGCGGCAATTACGGTGCTGCACTAAAGGCACAGTCAAAGGCTGCCGATATGGGTTGCGCTCAAGTAATGTGGCTTGACGCTGTTGAGCATAGCTTTGTAGAGGAAATCGGCACATCAAACGCTTTTTTTGTAATTGATGATGAAGTTATAACGCCTCCACTTCTCGGTACAATCTTACCGGGGGTAACCCGTGCATCTGTCATTGAGCTATTGAAGAAGTGGGATGTCAAAATTTCTGAAAGGAAATTGAGAATTGATGATGTTGTAAAAGCTGCAAACGATGGCAGACTAAAAGAAATATTTGCCTCTGGAACAGCCGCGGTCATTTCTCCTGTTGGAGAATTGAAGTTCAGCAACAGCAGTCTCACAATCCAAGACGGTGGTATCGGTCCTCTGGCACAAAGGCTCTATGATGCTCTTTATGGCATACAAACCGGCACTTTGGAAGACGACATGGGCTGGACGGTAGAGGTATAGTCCACTATACTTCGTTGAACTAGATATATAAAAGTCTACTAAAAACAGGAGTCGGAAACTTGAACATAAAACAGTTTTACAGAATACTTTCTATTCTTTTAATTATTGCATTTATTTGTATCAGTTTCCTCGTCATGCTTGTTTTTATTGCACACACATGCTGTGTACCTAGCGACTGTATTCCCTGTTTGAGTCTTGCCAACATACAAGAACTCATGCGGCAATATGGTGGCTCTATAGTTGCTTTTGCAGTAGCTCTCGCTTTTTTGCTGCTTTTACAATTTGCAAATGACTTTTTCTATAAAACTCAAAAGACAACAAATCTCGTTTATATGAAGACGAGACTTAATAATTAGTATAAATCTTTTAGGCAAACTTACACCCAAAACCGGGTGTGAGTTTGTCTGCTTTATCGTACCCGCCACTTATTAGAATTCCCACAACATACTAGCTTAAATGAAAAGTGGATTCTGCGACTTCGCGCAGAATGACGTGAAAAAATATTGGAGGTTTATACACACATGAAACGAAGCATAAAGCGAACTGTCGCGTTGATTATAACGTTATTGTTCTTGCTCACAAGCACCGCACTTCTCACAGCGTGTAATGATGGAGTTGAAGAAACATCAAGATCAGGAACATCGGAGCAACAAGACACAAGCGGCACATCACCGGAGTCTGATCAGGTAGACACCGAGGCTACTTTACGCATAGTTGCAACCATTTTTCCACAATATGACTTCGTCCGTCAAATTGCGGGCGACCGGGTAGAGCTCACCATGCTTATATCTCCGGGTGCGGAGAGTCATGGCTTTGAGCCCACACCAAGCGATATGATTGCATTAGACGATGCTGATGTATTGATTTACGTTGGTGGCCATGGAGATGATTGGGTAGATACCGTTATTGATTCACTGGGTCGCGATGACATGCATCGCATCGCCCTAATTGATTTGGTAGACATTTTGCCACTTGACCATCATCATGACCACGGACATGATCACGACCACCATCATGACGACTGTGACGACCATGACTGCGACCATGAGGATCATCACCATGGGCATGACCACGACGACTGTGACGATCATGACTGCGATCACGAAGATCATCACCATGGGCATGACCACGGGCACGACCACGACCATCACCATGACGACGACTGTGATGACGAAGATTGCGACCATGAGGACCATCACCACCACCATGATATAGATGAGCATGTTTGGACTTCTCCGCGAAATGCTATCCTTATCGTGCAAGCACTCACGGATGCTTTGGCAGAGCTTGATCCGACAAATGCTGATTTCTTCCGCGAAAATGCCACAAACTACATTTATGAGCTTGAGGCTCTGAATGCAGCATTTGCAGATGTTGTCGCCCAAGCTGTACGTCACACTGTGATCTTTGGTGATCGTTTTCCTTTCCGCTATCTTATTGATGCTTATGGACTAACCTACCATGCTGCGTTCTTAGGTTGCTCTGTTGATACACAGGCAAGCCCGGCCACAATTGCATTTCTCATTGAAAAAGTAGAGTCTGAAAACATTCCTGTTGTGTTCTATATCGAATTTTCAAATAGAATGATTGCAAATGTCATTGCAGAGGCTACCGGAGCTACTTTGCTGGAGCTCCATTCCGCTCATAATGTAAGTCAAGCAGATTATTCTGCCGGTGTAACATATCTGGATTTGATGTGGCGTAATGTTGAAAACTTGAGAGAAGCACTCAATTAACATATGCGCAACCGTTTATCCTACCCGCCACTTAACGCCTATCGGCGTTTGAAGTGGGGGTTTTGGGGTTAAGACCCCCGCCTCTTTAGGCGGAATGTATTTCAGTAGGAGTACAATCTCCTTCTGAAACTTGATGTTTTCGACTTTAGAAGTCGAAAACTAATTTGAACAAGGCAAAACAAAGAAAGGAATGTTCATTAATATGGCACTAATTACTTGTCATAATGCGGCCTTTGCATATGAAGGCAAGGTCGTTGTAGAGGGTCTGGATTTTGAGGTGTCCGAGGGCGACTATCTCTGTATCGTGGGCGAAAACGGATCCGGTAAAACCACACTTATGAAAGGACTATTGGGACTGATGCGTCCCAAGTCCGGCTCAATTGAGATGGGAGACGGACTGAAGCCTACACAAATTGGCTATCTGCCGCAACAGACTTCAGTCCAAAAGAACTTCCCTGCCAGCGTCTATGAAGTGGTGCTGTCAGGCCGTTTGAACAGTCGTGGTGCTATACCATTTTACTCTCGTCGCGACCGTCAGACTGCTTTAGATAATATCGAACGGCTCGGTATCTCTGCTATTCGAAAAGATAGCTTTCGTGAGCTGTCCGGCGGTCAGCAACAGCGAGTATTACTCGCCCGTGCACTTTGTGCCACAAAAAAAGTGTTGCTTTTGGACGAGCCGGTTTCGGGCTTGGACCCTATTGTGACAGCAGAGCTCTATCAGACAATACAAACTCTCCACAAGGACGGACTTACAATAATTATGATCTCACATGACGTGCGTTCAGGTGTTGAATATGCAACTCAAATGCTTCATCTTCAAAATCGTCAAGTGTTCTTCGGCTCAACAGGTGAGTATGTGCAAACAGAGGCAGGCCGCCACTTCTTACAAGGAGGTGACTCGGGATGGAAGTAATTACAGAATTTGTAGAACATATCATTAGAATGTTTTCATTGACTTTCATGCAGAGAGCTCTTGTCGTTGGGCTTTTGGTTTCACTCTGCGCTGCTCTTTTGGGCGTGAGTCTTGTTCTCAAGCGTTATGCTATGATTGGCACAGGACTTAGTCATGTGGGTTTCGCAGCAGTGTCAATCGCAACAGTCGCAATCACCATCGACCTTGCTCCCCTGCCCCCATGGCTCTCTTCGCCACTGGGACGTTTCTTCGGCTTGATTTATGAGGTTCCGCTTCTGTTTCCTCTTATAGTTGTAGTCATAACGGCGTTTTTTCTCATACGTCTAAATGAGAGCAACAAAATCAACGGTGACAGTGCCGTGGCACTCATATCAACAAGTGGAATTGCCATCGGTGTAATTGTTACGGGACTCACGACAGGGATTACCTTACACGTTTGTAATGTTCTATTCGGTAGTATTTTCGCCATGACCAGATTTGATATGAACTTGAGCATTGGACTTAGTATTGCCGTTATCGTTATGTTTGTGTTATTCTATAAGCAACTATTTGCAGTTACCTATGATGAGAATTTCGCCAAAGCAACAGGAACTAAAGTAAATGTATACAAGAGTATGCTTGCTCTGCTTACTGCGATTACTGTTGTGTTGGGTATGCGGATGATGGGTGCATTGCTAATCGCAAGTTTGACCCTCTTCCCTGCTCTTTCTGCCATGAGGCTTTGTAAGCGTTTCTTGTCTGTTGTAATAGTCGCCGCTGTTGTGGGTGTATGTTGCTTCTTCATGGGCATGGTTTTCTCATTTGTCCTCGACTTGCCGCCGGGAGCCACTGTTGTCGGCATTAATTTAATTGTATTTCTAATTTTTAGTTGCATCGCTTTCATAAGAAAAGGAGGGCGCGCATGAGAAAAGTTTTGAGTTTGTTCTTCATAATTATCATTGCTGTTTCACTTCTAAGCGGTTGTTCAGGTGATGATTACATTATTGAGATTGATGATAGTATCTTTGGCTTCAAAGTTCGCCACATTTTACTAAATCCTGATGATTATGTTGGAAGAACTGTCCGATATGAGGGCTTGTTTCAGACTCAACATTGCCCAACAACCGGATCTTTCTACATGGTGAACCGTAGCATGGCGGGTTGCTGTGGTGGGGACGGGTATATTGGATTTGAGGTATATCTTGGTGATATTGAACCACCGCCGAATGACGCACAAGTAGAGGTTTACGGAACTTTTGAATTGTATGAAGTTGAGTTGCCGGAAGATGCAGGTGGCGGTGAGCCTTTGCTCATATTGCGCGTGGCTGTAGAGTCTCTTACAGAGGTAGCGGAGGGCTGATAAGAACTTGTTGTTCAATACTGTGTAGAGCAAAATAGTGTGAGTTCAGCATCGAATAGTTTGTGATTGCAATAATTGAGTTTTGATTTTTTAGTGGAGTTCGTGATTATTATGTTCAAATCGAAAAAATTAAAGAAAAAAAGAACCGAAGAAATCTTCGGTCTTGAGCGTTTGAGATTAAGGAGCGTTGATGATGTTTTGATCGTCGTTGCTTATAAGGGGCAAGAGGAACGGAAAATCTGCAATTTGGATGAATACGAGAGCGGTCAAGTTGTTGTAGTTAAAGATGGCAAACGCGTGATGTTGACGTTGCAAAGTGTTTCGCGGTAGCATAATTTAGGGTATAGGGTTTAGGGCTTACAATCCTGTCAACTTAGGAATATCACCACCCGTCATCCTGCGCGAAGTCGCAGGATCCAGCGGTAACAGATGGCGTAGATTCTGCGACTACGTGCAGAATGACGATGACTTAAGTTGACAGCATTGGTAGGACTTCGCTAACAATTGCTAATTTGCTACACTAAATCGCACAAAATTTTTCATACACATAAACTGCTACATTGTTGTCTCTTTGCTTGAATCGTCCGACTTTTCAATAATCTCTTGAATAATATAATTTGGGCGGTTTTGGAGTTCTGTGTAGATTCTTCCAATGTATTCGCCCATTAGTCCCAGTATCATCAAGACTATGCCTTGTGTGAATAGGATTGCCGCTATTGTTGATGCCCAACCGGTTATTGTTCGGTCGGTGAAAAAGTATTCGTACATCACATATATGATGTATAAAAAACTTATAAATGATATCAAAAATCCTGCAATCGTTGCCAGCTTTAGTGGTTTGTATGAGAATGATGTTATAGCGTCCATTGCGAAAAGAAGCATTTTTCGCAGTGGATATTTTGTTTTTCCGGCATATCTGCTTTCACGTACATATTCAACGGGGACTTGCTTGAATCCAACCCAACTGACCAGACCGCGTATGTAGCGGTTCTTTTCAGGTAGTTTATTGACAACATCGCATACTTGGCGGTCGATTAGTCGAAATTCGCCTGTGTCCGGCGGCAAGTCAACAGATGTCATGCGCCTTATGAACTTGTAGAATAGTTTTGCACTAATTCTTTTGAATATTGACTCCCCCTTGCGTCGTATACGCTTGCCATAAATGACATGATAGCCTTCTTTCCACTTTGCGGCCATTTCGGGAAATATTTCCGGCGGGTCTTGCAGATCGGCGTCAATGACGAAGATTCCTTGTCCGCGTGAGTTTTCCATTCCGGCTGATATTGCTGCCATGTGTCCGAAGTTGCGTGTGAAGTTAATTAGTCGCACGGATGGATCACTCTCACAAAATCCGGCAATAATATGTGCAGTTTGGTCTTTGCTTCCATCGTTAACAAAGATGAGCTCGTATGGCTCACCCATGTCTGTCATGACATTAGTTATTCGCTTGTAGGTTTCGCCAATGACTTCCTGTTCATTGAAGGCAGGTATTACGACTGAGTAGACTGGTTGTTGCATAATTTCGTTCCCCTATTTATAGGGGTTAGGACTTAGGGGCTAGGGGTTAGTATGTAACTTTTGAAAACATTGTTGTAACTAAGCCCTAAACCCTAAGCCCAAAACCCTATGATCCCGTCGAGCCGAGTCCTCCGACTCCTCTTGTTGTTTCGTCAAGATTTTCGCAAATAACTATTTCGGGCAGCTCGCATTTTGTAATTACCATTTGGGCAATGCGATCACCATTTTTAACGGTATATGTGACATCTGATGTGTTCTTTAGCCCAACAATAATCTCGCCCCTATAGTCAGAGTCGATAACTCCAACACAATTCGCCGGGACTATGCCGTGGTTTATCCCCAGACCACTTCTTGCATATATAAATGCTGCATATCCGTCATCAAGAGCTATTGCAAACCCTGAACTTATCTTGTGTGTTTCTCCAGGCATTATGGTGATGTCAGCTTCAAGACAGGCTGATATATCATAACCGACACTGCCGCTGGTTTTGCGCTGTGGTAACTGTGCAGTTGGCTTTGTACGCATGATTTTCATTTTATGCATAAGTATCTCCCGATTGTTTCGTGTTTATTGCATAGTATCACATGAGTTCAGATGTGTTGTCAAGAAGAATAGCTATTAGAAATTTTTTATCACAAAATTTATTTTTAATCTTGATAAAAACGGTCAGGTATCATATAATACGGTACTAACGCTGATTAGATGAGGTAAAGAGGATGTTGTTAACGAAAGAATGTGACTATGGTGTGCGTGCCATTCGCTCCTTGGCTGATGGACAAAAACAGACAGTTGCGGCTATCTGCGAGCATGAGTTGATACCGACTCAGTATGCATATAAGATTTTGAAGAAGTTGGAGTATGCAGGTTTATTACAATCTGTGCGTGGTCGGGATGGCGGATATCAGCTCGCCAAGCCGCTAGATTCAATTACACTACTGGAGATTGTCGGTGCTATTGATGAAAACTTGTTTATAAATGAGTGTCTGTCCGATGAGAAACATTGCCCAATCAACAATCCGGACAACCCATGTGCTGTTCATATAGAGCTCAATAGGATGCAAGCTATTTTGGTGTCAGAGTTGCAGTCTAAAAGCATGGATGAGATTTTGAAAACCACTGACACTCTTTAGAATCTTTCAAATCGTAAAGCGTCGATTCAGAGGATCCCGGGATGACAGACTTGCGCGCTTTCCCGTTAAGTTGCTTGGCACGATATTTGTTACGTTAATTAGAGCCCGCAATCTTTTCCATTATTGGAATTGATTGCGGCTTTTCGTCGCACCACGCTCATGTAACTCTATTTCAAAAAAAATTACTCTTATCAAAAATTAAATCTTGATAATTTTAGTCAAGTATTATAAAATGGTGGAAATACATTGATACGTCCAGTGATTAATGCTTTTGTTAGAAGAAAATTTTATATGAAAAGGAGATTTATGATGACCGAACGTTTTAGCTGTACCGCCTGCCGAAGTGCAGACAAGCCATTAGAAAAATTTATTGCGGATTTACCAATGGAGACTTCTTTCCACCGTGTAGAAGCACAAGAGGTCAAATGTGAATTTGGGCTCGAAGGTGTCTGTTGCCGTTTGTGTGCTAACGGTCCCTGTCGAGTCACGCCTGACTCCCCTCTCGGCGTTTGCGGTGCCAATGCCGATGTCATGGTTACACGCAACTTCCTAAGAGCAGTTGCAGCGGGATCTGGATGTTACATTCATATTGTTGAAAACACAGCACGCAATTTGAAAAACACCGCCCTCGCAAAAGGCAAACTCAAAGGTCCGGGCACACTTGACCGACTCTGCGACATTTTCGATATCAGTGGCGCGGATATGTATGAGAAAGCTGTTAATGTTGCCGATGCAGTTCTGGCTGACTTATACAAGCCTGATTTCGAAAAAATGGAACTTACCAAGAAACTTGCCTATGCACCGCGATTTGAGCGTTGGGAAGAACTCGGCATTTTGCCCGGCGGAGCAAAATCTGAAGTTTTCTCCGGCACAGTAAAGACCTCAACCAACTTGAATTCTGATCCTGTTGATATGTTGCTTCACTGTCTACGTCTCGGCATCTCTACAGGACTTTATGGTCTTATGCTGACAAACCTTCTTAACGATGTCATGCTTGGCGAGCCCGAGATTCGCATTGCTCCTGTTGGTCTTCGTGTAATTGATTCCGATTATATCAACATCATGATTACAGGACATCAACATTCAATGATTGCGGCGTTACAAGACCGCTTGGCAGATGAGGATGTGATTCAAAAGGCAAAAGCCGTTGGCGCAAAAGGATTTAAGCTCGTAGGCTGTACCTGTGTCGGTCAAGACCTACAACTCCGTGGTGCACACTACACCAATGTCTTTGATGGTCACGGCGGCAACAACTTCACAAGTGAAATAATTCTTGCTACAGGTGCCATTGATGCAGTTCTGACTGACTTCAACTGCACACTACCGGGCATCGAGCCAATCTGTGACAGCCTTAAAATCAAGCAAATTTGCCTAGACTCAATATCGAAAAAGGCAAATGCAGAGTTAATCAACTTCTCATTCGATGTACGTGCCGCTGCTACAGAAAGCATTTTGGACGAGGTTGTCGCAGCTTATTCCGCACGTCGCAATGTTGTACCTCTCAACTTGCTCCCCGATCACGGGAACGACACAACGCTTACCGGACTTTCCGAAGTCTCTCTCAAAACGTTCCTGGGTGATACCTGGCAACCTCTTATCGATCTGATTGCCGGTGGGCAAATCAAGGGTCTTGCTGCTGTTGTTGGTTGTTCAAATCTGACCGGTGAAGGACATGATGTCCTAACCGTTGAGATGACAAAAGAGCTTATTGCAAAAGATATTCTCGTTTTATCAGCAGGCTGTTCATCCGGCGGACTGGAAAACTGCGGCCTCATGTCACCAGAAGCAGCAGAGCTTGCCGGACCAAAACTAAAAGCCATTTGCCAACAACTTGGCATCCCACCGGTTCTAAACTTCGGTCCATGTCTCGCAATCGGGCGACTTGAAATAGTTGCTACAGAGATTGCTGCAGCACTTGGTGTTGACTTGCCGCAACTACCTCTTGTCCTTTCTGCACCACAATGGTTGGAAGAACAAGCTTTGGCTGACGGTGCTTTTGGTCTTGCTTTAGGACTTCCTTTACACTTGGGAGTACCTCCATTTGTCGTGGGCAGCCCTGTTGCTGTACAAGTGCTTTGTGAGGATATGAAGTCTCTCACAGGCGGGCACGTTCTCATTAACGGTGATGCCGCAGAGTCTGCTACTTTGTTGGAAGATATCATTCTACAAAAACGCAAGGCTCTGGGGTTGTCATAGTGAGGTGTAGCATGAAAAGAATCATTATTGATGCTGATAAATGCAAAGGCTGCAAAAATTGTAGCGTTGCCTGTATGAGAGCACATGCACCTGAAGGCATTGCCTTTTCACTATCTGATCCGAAATTTGAGTCCCGCAACACTATATTACTCGATGGCGAGAAGCAGTACAAGCCGCTCTTTTGCCGTCACTGTGCTAAGCCATCCTGTGCAAACGCTTGTGTAAGCGGAGCTTTGGCAAAGGATCCGAATACCGGTCATGTAATATATGATGCTGACAAATGTGCGCAATGCTTCATGTGTGTTATGAATTGTCCGTTTGGTGTCCTCAAGCCGGATCGTTCAACGAATACTTATGTTGTAAAATGCGACTTTTGTGCAACACATGGTAGCGAGCCTAATTGCGTAAAAAACTGTCCGAGAGAAGCAATCTATGTCAAGGAGGTAGGATGAATGAAACATGTAATCATAGGATCTGGCGCTGCCGGAATCGCGGCAGCGAAAACCCTACGCGAGAAGTGCACACAATCTAAAATCGTCGTCCTGTCTGCTGATGAGTTTGCTTATTCTCGCTGTATGCTGCATCAGTTCATAAGCGGCGAGCGGAATACAGAGGTTCTCTCCTTCATTCCGAGTGACTTCTTTGAGCAGCATGATATCGAATTTCGCCCCAACGTAACTGTTCTTGAGATAAACACGGCGAAACAAAATGTCAAATTCGACGGTGGAAGTGAATCTTACGACCGTTTACTCATTGCAGCCGGGGCAAAAAGCGTTTTCCCGTCAATTGATGGTTTGGACGAAACAACAAATGTCTATGGTCTGCGTGACTTAGCTGATGCACAGGCAATTCGAGCGAAGGCACAGAAAGCTGAAAATATCGTCATCATTGGTGCCGGTCTTGTCGGACTGGATGCCGCATACGGGCTCTTGAAAATGGACAAGCCCTCAACGATTGTCGAGATGTCAGATAATATTCTTTCGTCAAACTTCGATGCTCATGCTGCACGTACGTATTTGAAAAAGTTTGAAGAATCCGGCTGTGCTTTTCGTCTTGGGACAAGGGTTAACTATATCTTGAGCGACGCATCCGGTGCGGTTAGCTCTCTTGTCTTGGACAACGCCGATACTCTGCCATGTGACTTGTTGATCATTGCCACAGGCATTCGTCCGACCTGTGACTTCTTGGAGGGTAGTGGCATTGAAGCCGCTCGTGGCATCAAGGTAGACGAGCATATGTTGACCTCAGCTCCAAATGTATATGCTGCCGGAGATATTACAGGTCTCTCCGAAAGCTGGCCCTCTGCTGTCCAGCAAGGCGAAATAGCTGCTATGAATATGTTGGGAATCGATACTGCACATCCTGATACATTCTTGCCAAAAAACACTGTGCACTTTTTTGGTATCCCCTCGCTGTCCATTGGACAGTTCATTCCGAATGTCGAAGATACTGAAGGCTCCCGCGAGGATCGCAACCGCTATCAAAAGGTCGTGTTGCGTGATGGTGTTCCTGTCGGTGTCATCCTGCAAGGTGACATCTCCCGTAGTGGCTTCTGGCAACAGTTAATCATGAACAAGGTTGATATAGAAAGTATGCCAAAGCCAATCTGGAAGGTCTCCTTTGCCGATTCGTACCATATAGACGAAAACGGCGAGTATCAGTGGGTTGTTTAGGGTTGTAAGCATCTTGTTTCCGAGTTTAAGTGCATTGTAATTATGTTTTAGTGAGTTCGAATCCCAGCACTATCATACTAAAAAGGAAGAACGCCACGAGTGGCGTTCTTCTCGGCATTTTGGTGGGTGTGCCCTTTCCCACATTTCTTTTGACCACAAGGGTGCGTAGCGACACAATCTCTACTTCAAAATACCTATCCCAATGTACTTAGATTTTAACATACTTACTACTTTATGTAAAGTATCTTATTGCGTATTAGAAGCCTGTTCAAGTAGCTGAATACATCTCTGCTCATATACTTACAGTAAATAAAACATCCATTGAGTTTATCAGTGGATGTTTTGGTGTCATTGGACTCTGGAGTCGTTTCATCGGACTTACTTCTAACTGCGCGTATTTACTATCTCCCATTTCTCGCAGCGTAGTAATTCATCAGGCAGCCGTCTGTGAGGATTTTGCGTTCATTTTCACTTAACCCCTTGCACTCCAACGCGATTTCTGTTACCTCTGCAGTGCTACCATCATCCTGCACCTTTATCACTTTGGCCGAGATGATTTCTTTGCCTGTCAAGATTGCATTTCTTATACCGGGCACGTAAATCCAATCGCCTGAATTGTATTCAAAGGGCGTGTCTTCACTTATTGTAAATGGTACGATTCCCCAGTTTATGCAATTCGAGCGATAACGTTTTGTTGCATACTCATAGCAAATATTAGCCATCCCGCCCAGCACTCGCTGGCATGATGCGGCTTGCTCTCTTGCACTGCCGTCCCCCGGCTTTCTTGCGAACATACACGAACCGATAGATGTCTTCCTTATATCACCGTCGACTAGCTTCAAGACTTGCTCTGCTTCTGCAGGGTGATTTCCATTGCGTCTTTCTTCTTCCAACGCCCTCACCTTTTTGCTCGCTTCGACATATTCCGGCAAGCGGCGAGATAGTGTAAACTCCGATAATGCAATGGGGTTTGAGCGATATGATGATGTCTCGCCTGATGGTATGAGTTCGTCTGTTGTTGTCACGTCATCATGTATAACAGCACAGAGCTTCACGAGCATATCATCTTCCTGTTCGTAGAATACAGGCCAATTTGCGATATTTGGCCCAAGACGCAGTTCAACATTCGGATCCGGTTTGCCTACTCCGTTGTAACAACGCTTCTCGTACACGCTTCCGTCATATGTCTATTCACGCGGTGTTACTTTGTAATCTATATCCGTTGCAGCGGTCAGAATTCCGCCATTTATTGCCGTTGCTGCAATCGAGCGTGCATCCATCAGTGCAACTGATGCGATTTGACCGTTTGCAGGCTTTGAACCCTCTCGACTGGCGAAGTTTCGTGTGGCATGACGAATCGACAGCGTGTTATGTGCAGGTGTATCCCCCGCTCCAAAGCATGGCCCGCAAAATGCAGGCTTAATGAGCGTACCTGATTCCATCAGCGTTTCTGCTATTCCATCACGAGTTATTGCGAGAGATATGGGTGTCGATGCCGGGTATACTGATAGCTCAAAGTAGTCATTACCCACTGATTTCTTATTAAGTATATCTGCTGCTTCGGAGATGCTTTCATACATTCCGCCGGCACATCCTACAATGACGCCTTGCTGGCATATAACTTCCCCGTTGTCATTGATATTATGCGATAAGTCTAGTGTAACGTTATCCCCTAACTCTTTATTACACTCGTCTTCAATCGCCTTGAATATCTCTTTTGGATTGCATTGCAGTTCGCTAATCGTAAATGCTTTTGACGGGTGAAATGGCATCGCTATCATAGCTTCTATTGCTGATAAATTTACTTTTACCAGTGCATCATAGTATGCACCTTCTTCGATTTTTAGTTCCGCATAGTCATCGGGTCTTCCGACTTGCTCGTAGAAATCTTGTACCACATCATCGGTTTCCCAAATTGAAGATAGACAGCTTGTTTCTGTTGTCATTACATCGATTCCGGCACGATATTCCATAGAGAGTGATTTCACACCCGGTCCGGCAAACTCAAGTATCTTGTTTTTTGCTCTTCCTTCCGGAAACAGCTCTTTTATCATAGCCAGTGCCACATCGTGTGGACCTATGCCATGTCTAGGCGCTCCATCTAGCCATATGAGGACAACCTCCGGCGGATCAATGTCATATGTCCCTTTCAGGAGTTGCTTCACAAGTTCACCGCCACCTTCGCCGAATCCCATGTTTCCATAGCAACCATAACGTGTGTGTGAGTCTGAGCCAAGAATCATCTTACCACACCCTGTCATTTCTTCACGGACATACTGGTGAATAACGGCATGGTTGGCAGGAACAAAGATTCCGCCATACTTCATTGCGGCAGATAGACCAAATGCGTGGTCGTCTTGATTAATTGTGCCACCGACTGCACAAAGGCTGTTGTGACAATTTGTCAATGCGTATGGTATAGGAAATTCCTTTAAGCCTGAAGCACGAGCTGTTTGTATTATGCCGACATAGGTTATGTCGTGAGAAACAAGTGCGTCAAACTTAATACGCATTTTTTCTTTCGATCCGGTTGTTTGGTCGGTTGTTGCTTCGTGGGCTCTTAATATTTTGTACGCAAGAGTCTTCTCCCGTCCTTGAGAGCCGGAAAGCCTGTCATCAGTAGGCAAATCTGCGGGCACGGGCACGCCCGAAACCACCTTAGTGCTTTTGTATATTAACTCGATTGCTCTTAATCGGTTCATTGTGCAACATCTCCTTAATAGTAAGTTAATAACGTTAATAATAACTTAATAAAGTTTACCATACTTGTAATAGTAAATTCAATATCTGTACACACATTCTCGAAAAATATGTGGTACACTATGTTTGGAATTTCTTCATAAGAAAACTACCCCCTGTTGTATGATGGTCGGATTACCGAATCAAGCAACGGGGGGTAGACCATTTTGTGGACATTTTATTTAATACCTTGCTATTAGTCTATATAGCTCTGTCTTACTCGCTGTGAGTCGCACTAAAGCTCTTTTTTGATTCTTTTTCGGCTCATTCATTTTCATCATTTCACTTTTTATAGTATTTTAGAGCACAAGAGATCTGATCCCTTGTGTCGTGAGTTTTTTCATATACAATATAATTAAATGTTGCGTCTTGTTTGCTTAGCATCTATAATGTTGATATACGTAACAAATCTTACTATTTATATGAAATAATTCGAGGGGAGATAATTATATTGTTTTGTACTAGTTGCGGAGAAAGCTTAAAAGGCGGCAGCATGTTTTGTACTTCTTGCGGTGCCTCTTGTGGTGCTCAGATCGAAGTGAGCAATGACGCGAATGTTCAGGCTCCAAGTGGTGATGCCAAGGATGCAATTGAACAAACTCCAAGCGAAGATGCCAAAGATGCAAGTGAACAAACTCCGAGCGAAGACGCCAAAGACGCAAGTGAACAAACTCCGAGCGAAGATACCAAAGACGCAAGTGAACAGACTTCGAGTGATGATGTAAAAAATGCAAATGAGCAAGTGGCAAATGAAAACACGGTGCAAGAAGTGCCGAACACGCCTGTAGCTACAGCTGTTCCTGATATGCCTGTAGCCACAGTTGCTCCGCATACACCTGTGGTCCAACCGCCAACTTATACCCATGCACCACCGCCACCCCCACCCAAGGAAAAGAAGAAGCTTAGCAAGAAAACATTGACCATCCTCATTGCATCTGCTGCAGTTGCTTTTGTTTTGATTGTTGTTGCTGTGGTTCTTTTAGTTCTTCACCTCAACAGAACTTCTGCATTTGAGGAAGCAACAGAGCTCATGGACAGAGGCGACTACTATGCGGCTCATGAGATTTTTGAAAATCTTGGAACCTTTAGAGACTCTGAAGAGCTTGCTCTTGAGGCTCAACAGAGGATTGATTACTATGCTGCATTACAGCTAAAGGATAGAGGAAGTTATCCGGAAGCAAAAGCGGCTTTTCAAGCCCTTGGCGCCTTTAGAGATTCAGCAGATCTCGCAGTCGAATCAGGCATGATAATTGATTACTATTACGCATGGCAACTGATGGACACCGAAAGATTCTATGACGCAAAAATAGCGTTTGAAGCTCTTGGTGATTTCAGAGATTCCGCTTATATGGCTACATTTGCTCAGTCAGAAATATACTACGGCACTGCTGTAGAGTATATGGAAGCAGGTAATTATGAAGCGGCAAGAGATATCTTTACCATGTTGGGCGATTTCAGAGATTCTGCTGACCTGGCAAGAGAATGTGAAAACAGAATTTCTTATGATGAGGCCGTTGCATTGATGAGTGCAGGTGATTATGCCGGTGCTATTTTGTTATTAGAACCTTTGGCGGCGGACGATTTTAGAGATAGTGCCGATTTATTGCTGGCATCCAACAATGTCATTGACTATGCATTGGCTGAAGAAGCTTATGAAGCCGGTCTGTTCTATACAGCCCATAATCTGTTTATGTCACTCGGCGATTACAGTGATTCCAGAGACAGAGCCGAGCAAAGCATCCAAGATCACCCTTCCACCGGGCAGATCTACAGAAACCCTGACTTCCCCGGGTCGGCTATGCATATGAGATTCGTAACTCCAAATGATGATCCACGCCCGACTTTCGTTAAGATATATACAGCAGACGAAGTGCTCGTTGCTACTGTTTTCATACGCCCCGGAGCGTCACACACCGTCAGACTTCCGGCAGGCTCTTATATGATAAGAATGGGATTCGGAGACAACTGGTTCGGAACTCTTGAATACTTCGGTGATGAAAATGCCATCTATAGAACATTGGTCTTCGAAGAAGGTAGAGCACCTACATTCAGAGCAAACTTTATATACACAATAACTTTGAGAGATGGCGACGGTCTCTTCGGATTCCTGGACGATTTCTTGGATGAAGGACGCGATGGATTCTAACTAAAATATATTAGGGGCTGTTGCAAAACAGCCTCTAAAGCATATAAAAGCTTCGTCATTGCGGGCTTTGACCCGCAATCCCCTAAATTTACCGAAAGTTTCATGGGATTGCGGCTCGTAGGCCGCAATGACGTGCATTTTGCAACAGCCCCTAAAAATAATTTTATAAATCGCTAAAGTCCCCACAAAAAAATCCGATATACTGACTACGGTGTACTTTGTTTATTTCAAAGGGCAATGATGCCGACACCAGGGTAGCAATCGCCATGTCGTCTCAGGCTGAGTGCGATCTGCACAACAAATATGGAGGGATCCGAGCATGAAATTAGGACATATTGGTGGCGTAAATCCGTATAATATTTACCACAAACCCATAGGTACAAACAAAAAATCATCAGCTTCTGACAAGAACACTTTTGCGACACAGCTAGATACCTACATAGCTTCGCAATCACTCGCCAACGCTGCAAATCCGACCATGGCTAACAAGCTCTGGGGAGACACAAATCATGCTGCAGACTCAATTAGAAAGCTCGTTGAGTCCGCTGTTGGAAGAAGCAATGCGTCCGGACAGGGCTTTTGGGCAGTACGAGCCAATGATGTCAGGCTTAGCTCTGCCGATAGAGCACATGCACAATCACTTATTAATGAAGATGGGTTCTTCGGGGTCAAGCAGACTACAGATCGACTAATTGGGTTTGCAAAGTCCCTGATTGGTGATAATGTGAGCGGGGGGCAAATAGAGAAAATGCGTGCGGCTGTACAAACAGGCTTTAATCAGGTTGCGAGAATGTTCGGCGGGTTCGACAGGCTGCCCGATGTCTCTAAGCAGACACATGATGCTGTTATGATGGCTTTCGATAATTGGAAGTCCGCTGCCGCTTAGAGGCTACTTAACGGCTACAATGAGCGCTCGCATTAGCTCTCAAAAAGAATCTCAAACAGGGGTTCTTTTTTTTGCCTTTATGTTATATAATACAAAGCTGAATTACATGATAATTGTGTGATTATAAATGCAAAATATTCATCCATAAAAATTATTCACCAACAGGAGGTCTCTAATGGCGAATTCTATAAAGACAGAAGAAATTGGAAAACTAGGTTTTGGCTATATGCGATTACCAAAAATAAACGGCGAACTTGATGTTGAGCAAACCAACAAGATGGCCGATACGTTTTTGAGCAATGGCGGAACATACTTCGATGTTGCGTATGTTTATGATGGTGCTGAAGTAGCGTTGCGTGAGACTGTTATTAAGCGTCATCCGCGCGATAGTTTTCAGGTTGCATCAAAGCTTCCGGTAAGCATGGTAAGCAAAGATAAGCCTATGGAGCATTTTCTAAATACCTCTCTAGAGCGAATAGGCACTGACTATTTGGATTTTTATTTGTTACATGGGATTGATGCACGCGGCAACAAGCTTTGTGAAGATCTCGGTGCTTGGGAGTATCTCGCAAAGTTGAAGGATCAAGGCATCATTCGTCATATGGGCTTTTCGTTCCACGGTCCGGCAGATGATCTCGATGAGATATTAACAAAGCATCCTGAAACCGAATTTACACAGCTTCAAATTAACTACTGGGATTGGGATAATCCAAATGTTAATGGTCGCCGTTTATATGAAATTGCCACAAAGCATAATGTGCCTATTATTATAATGGAACCTCTTCTTGGCGGCAAGCTTGCCAGTAAAGATTCTCCGATTGCAGAGCTTTTGCATAATGCAAATCCGAAAGCGACAATTGCATCTTGGGCACTGCGTTTCATTGCACAGTTGGATGGCGTTTTTACAACTCTTAGTGGCATGAGTACATTTGAGCAACTTGTAGATAACCTTGAAACTTATGCAGATTTTAAGCCATTGAATAAAAGCGAACTGGAAACCATTGATAAGGCTGTAGAAATATTAAAGTCAGTACCTCGTATTCAATGTACTGAATGTGATTACTGTAAGGATTGTCCGGTTAACGTACCTATTCCCGGACTTCTCAACTTGTACAATTCTCATCTTGTACACAAGACAACAACCAACCTTGATGGTACATATAATTGGATAACCAATGGCAAAGCGAAAGCAAATGAATGTATTGCGTGTGGTGTTTGCGAAGAAATTTGTCCGCAAAGGCTTGAGATTGTCGAGTTGCTCGGCAAGATTTCCGCACTGTTTGACTAATGGTCGCTACGCTCCTAGGGTCTAGGGTTTAGGAGAAAAAATCACACCGGATTTCAACAGTATTCCTGTTTGACTTTGGTGTGATTTAGTTTTGTGCGTCGATTTATGGGATCCCGAATCAAGTCCAGGATGACAGGTCTACGGGGTTCACTTGCGTCGATTCTCGCCCTGTGCCTGGATTGCCACGCTGTCTGCGACAGCTCGCAATGACGGAGCTAGACCCCTCCCCTAGTCTCTATTACCTAAAGGCCGGTCTTTACAAAGAGCTCTTCAGTGGCGAGGCTTATCTTTGTTACAGAGAAGTCGCCTTCTTCCGGAAACAGATAAAGCGTATCATCATTTGTGTTCAAGTCGATACAGTCGCCGCGTCCTTTGTAGTCAAGCTCTATGTGACATGAGTGCATTAGTGCCGCGGGCCACTCAATGTCATATGGTTCACCTTCGTATGATCCAACTAATCTGAAACCATTCATATCATGTGTTAGTACGGCTCTTTCTTTGAATACTATAAAACGTTTATCGTTTGGCAGAGACTCAACACGCACACGAGCACTAAATGAGTACGTACCATCTTCTATTTCCTTTTGTACATTCGTACGTTCCCATTCATACCAGTCCGGAATGTGCGAGAACTCCGTTTCCCCTGTTTGAGCACTAAGCTCTCCCAGCTCGCTCATATCCCATGCTTTACCGCAACTGTCACATCGCAATGTTGCTCCGCTAGACGACATTTTATATTCAACCATACATGCAGGGCATTGGTATAAAACTTTATGCAATCCTTCTGCACGATCTTTCTTTTTGACTCTAATGCCCTTCTCTTTTTGCCACGCAAAATCATCGTATTGAAATGCTTTAACAATTCCGTCATTTAGCTCATCAATGCTTAAAGTTTGAGTTTCTTCCTGGGTATACAGAAGCTTCAACTCTGATTCAATCGGCTTTACTCCGCGATTCCCGACATTCCACACAGGCGAATTTATATGATGTCCATGCATAATAAGTGTCACAACGGGAATGTTCATTTTTCGTGCCATCTTGCCTAGCGACTTAGGCAAAACCGCCGTTGTCCCACACAATGTGTATCTGGCTTCAGGGAAAAGGACAACAATTTCTCCCATATTTCTGGCATGAAGCATGTTTTTCACCAGACTGATGCTTCTAACAAACTTACGGTTACAGATGCAACCAACAGCACGCAGAAGCCATCCCCTACCTATAAATCCATCAATTGCGACGACATAGTTTGCACGCTTTGGAAATATCGCTTTCGTCATCACTTTGAAGTCTAAAAATGCATTATGATTACAAAGTAGAAAATACGGCGGTTCTATGTCCGCCGGCATTTCGTCTTTGTTAATTTTTGCTTTATGCATTATGCAATCCGGAAAGCAGAGAAGCCATGTTATCGGTCGCAAAATATTCCATTGCTTGTTTGGGCGACGCGACATATCGTAACGCTTAAATTTGCCTATCATTAAATTTTCCGTTCTTCTTTGCAATGTCAGAATAATGTACATTCAAAGATTTGTTCATTCGAGTGCTTTGCTTTGTGTGCTCATACTATCACACCATAGCTGATAATGCAAAATAATCGTTAATGTGCCCCCATTTCACCATGTGAAGTGGGGGCGTAGATTTTTAAGATATTCTATCCTATTGCTTGCTTAATGTCTTCTAAGATATCATCAATGTGTTCCGTGCCGATTGATAGGCGTATTGTGTTCGATTGGATGCCGCTTTGGTTAAGTTCTTCTTCACTCATTTGAGAATGTGTGGTTGATGCGGGATGAATTACCAATGACTTTACATCGCCTACATTGGCAAGTAGTGAGAATAGTTCAAGCTTTTCAACGAATGCTTGAGCTTCTTTTTTGCCGCCTTTTATCTCAAAAGTGAATATTGTTGCTCCGCCATTCGGGAAGTAGCTTTTATACAGTTCGCGATGCGGATGATCTGCTAGTGATGGGTGGTTGACACGCTCAACTTGTGGATGGTTATTTAGAAAATCTACAACTTTGAGTGCATTTTCTGTATGGCGTTCCATACGAAGTGATAGAGTTTCCAGACCTTGTAAGAACATAAACGAATGGAATGGTGACAGGCATGCTCCCATATCACGCAGGAGTGTGACTCGTGCTTTGATGATATATGCAAGTGCACCTGCAACTTCTGTGAATACAGCACCATGATAACTTGCATCCGGCTCTGTAAAGCCCGGGAATTTGCCTGATGCTGCCCAATCAAATTTGCCAGCGTCAACGATTACGCCACCGATTGTCGTACCATGTCCGCCAATAAACTTCGTTGCTGAATGTACAATAATGTCTGCACCATATTCGATTGGTCGCATGAGATACGGTGTTGCGAAGGTGTTGTCAACGATTAGAGGAATACCATGTTTGTGTGCGATGTCTGCGACTGCTTGAATATCAATTAATGTTGCATTGGGGTTGCCAATTGTCTCTAAGAAAAGGGCTTTTGTGTTATCTTTGATCGCAGATTCAAAGTTTGCCGGATCATCGGGGTCAATGAAGCTGACTTTGATTCCCATAGTACGAAATGTGTGTGCAAACAAATTATATGTACCGCCATAGAGTGTTTTTGCGGAAACAATGTGGTCTCCAGGGCCGGCTATATTCTGAATTGCATAGGCAGTGGCTGCAGATCCACTGGCGAGTGCCAGTGCTGCTGCACCGCCCTCTAGTGCCGCAATTCTTTTCTCGAATACATCTGTTGTGGGGTTCATTATACGTGTATAAATATTCCCGGGCTCTGCAAGTGCAAAGCGATTGGCTGCGGTCTCCGGGCTTGGAAATACATATGATGTGGTTTGATAAATTGGTACTGCACGTGCATCGGTTGTTGGATCCGGAGTTTCTTGACCTACGTGAATTTGTTGAGTTTCAAAGCGCCATATTCTTTCTGACATTATTATTCCCTCCTAGCTATTCTCTGTCTATTCTGCGCATAGTCGCAGAATCTATAAAATCTGCACTTGCGAGATTCTGCGACCTCGCGCAGAATGACGTTGGTTCTTATATAGACCATTTGACACTGCCTAGTTTGGAAGTCATTATGCAACAGTTTCATGTGATTTGTCAAGGTTCTTCTGAATTTTTATGCATTTAGTTGTTAGGGTAGAGGGATTCGAACCCCCTAATAACAGTATAGACTTTTGGCGCCGTTTGTAGTACAATTCTCAGGGTAGAGGGATTCGAACCCCCATCGGTTTTATCAGGCGTATTTACGCCTCTGTATTGCCAAATCCCTTGCCAATACGAAAGTATTACCTGCGGTCTTTGTCAACACATAGACAAAAATCCGCTCTGCTAAAACTGCAAGCACCTGACGTATGTCAATTTTCGAGTGATTTTCGCTTGGTTTGAAGCCGCCTTGCTGACGCAAGGCAATGAAAA
>Ga0123355_10002832_pt1 | contig 24637 bp, 25 predicted proteins | sample TergutEmb28metaG_3_FD_89872 | JGI IMG/M metagenome (GOLD analysis project Ga0123355, IMG submission 89872) | Embiratermes neotenicus P1 segment gut microbial communities from Petit-Saut dam, French Guiana - Emb289 P1 | ecosystem: Host-associated > Arthropoda: Insects > Digestive system > Gut ...
GAGCAGATTTTGCTGCAATTCCGCGCGGAGCAGGTCGAGGTAGCGATGACGCAGCGCAATTTCCTCGCCGACTTTGGCTTCGGGCGTCAGCTCGAAGGGCGGGGTGTCCGCTCGCGACAGGATGTCGAGCGAGGTGACGAAAATCTCCACCATTCCCGTGGGAATGGCGGTGTTGGCAGAGCTGCGTGCGCGGACTGTGCCAGTCACAGACAGGACGAATTCACTGCGGCACGAACCAGCAGTTTCCATCACCGCAGCAGGTGTGGACTCGTCAAATGCGAGTTGCACCATGCCCGCGCGGTCGCGCAGGTCGATGAAGATGAGCGCGCCGAGGTCACGGCGACGCTGCACCCAGCCGGTCAGCGTGATGCTCTCGCCGATATGTTTTTCGCGGATGTCACCGCAGTAGTACGAACGTTTCATGTTGTGTCCTTAAGTTTATAGTTCTGTGATGCGAAGCAATTCAACCGTTACCATCGTGCCTTGTTCGCCGTTGATAGAGATTGTAGACGATAGATTAAAATCAGGGTCTTGTATAAATGATTTTATATATCCGCTGTTTTCATTAATATGCCGTATTTCACCATTTACCTTGACCGCCATTACATTTTTGCCGAAAATCCATTCTATATCAACAAATTCATTGACGGGTATTTCACCGCGCTTTTTATAAAAATTATATTCGCCGTTAACAATGTCGCTAACTATCAATGTTGTAGGCTGGTGTTCCCATCTAAGCACCATTTCGCCATGCTGATATTTTATGCTGAGCCGCCCTCTCTCGCTGTCAGTTTTGGCTCGCAGCTCTATTTTTAGCGGCAATTTGTAACTCGCAGGTGTTGTTACCATGCCGGTGTTATCATTGCTGTTGTTTTTCAATATCATTAAAGCGTTTTGATACTCAATGTCAATGTCGCCATGCTTTAACATGGTTGTCAAATCAATGTCAATAGTTTTGCCCTGCGAAAAGCATTGCTCTGCCGCATTTAACTTTTCTACTTGCTCATCTGTTACTTTTTCAGTTTCATGTATAGGCACATAAATGTCCAAATAGTGTGGATTGAAAACGGCATCAAACAAATCGGCATTCTTCAAGCTTAAAACATTGAGCGGATTAAAATATACTTCATGACGCGGTCTACCGGGCTGCCATTCATATTCGTCGCTATCCCATTCATCCATTACTGCCCAGCCGTCATTGTTTTCCTTTGTGACTGTCACAACTGCCCACATACCGCCCTCGAACGGGGCTTTTAAAAATGGTTCGGCAACTTCCATGTCATCGGGAATTGTCACAAAGAACCATGAACCCGTTTCACTTCCAACGCCGTGGCTGAACACCTTAAAATCCGGTTTGGTATTGAACAAATCATTGTTCCTAATGAATCTTTCCATAATATTTTTTGCGTTTTCGCTGGGTGGGTCGCTACCCTCGCACCAAAACTTTGCCACTGTTTCGGTTGGTCGATAAACCATTCTTACAAGATTTCGCCTTGCCCTATTAAGAGTTTCCCCAGCCTTATTCAAATCTTCCATTTTTACATTCTCCTTGAGTTTGTTATCGGAAAAAGAAAGAGAATTGACAACGGAAATAATGGAAGTATCATTCAACAAGTCAAGTTTCAGCTTCACATCGGCTTTTTCTTGCAATTGCGCGACAAACTGCGCCAAAATCGACTTGACGGTGGACAAAGCAGTGATTTGCTCATCCATTTCGGCGATATTTTGCTCGAAAACCTTGATCACTTCGACGGCATCGGGGCTGTCGAAAATCGCTTTGATTTGCTTCACCGGGATTTGCAACTTGCGCAAAATGATGATTTGTTGCAAGCGGCGAATCGCATCCTCGTCGTAGATTCTGTAGGCATAATCCTCGCGACGGGTACTGATAAGCAGCCCAATTTGTTCGTAATAGCGCAGCATTCGCGTTGATATACCAAAGCTTTTTGAGACTTGACTTGATGTTTGAATTTTCATGATTCTGTTACTCCTTTTCTTTTACCGAGCCTATTTTACAGGACGACACGGTGTCTCTGTCAAGGAGTTTTTGAAAATTTTCGTGATTTTATGCGATATGATTATAAGTGAGTGGCAATTTCGGCGAGTTTCACTACCACTTCATCGCCGAACTGCATATTTTTCAGCTTTGCAGAGCCACTCTCCAGCTCGTTGTCGCCGAGGACGATGGTATATCGCGCGCCGAGCTTGTCCGCATGGCGCATTTGGGCTTTGAGGCTGCGCTGCATGGTATCGGTCTCACATGAATAGCCCTGTCGGCGGAGATTTTCGGCGATTCGGAAGGATTCCGCGGCGGCAGTATCACCCATCGCGGCGATGTAGAGATCGCAGGATGGTGTATACTGCGGCACTTTGTCCGCAGATTGAAGTGCAAGAATGAGGCGTGTAAGTCCGCTGCCAAATCCTACAGCCGGCGTGGGATTGCCACCCAATTCACTGACCAAACCATCATAACGTCCGCCGCCGACGATGGTGCTTTGCGCTCCGATGTCGTTTGAAATAAACTCGAACACGGTGCGTGTGTAATAATCCAGTCCGCGCACGATTTTCGGGTTGATAATGTACTTTATGTCGGTAGAGTCGATCAGCGAAAGCAGCTTGGTCATATGCGTTTCACACGGCTCACACAAGTAGTCGATGCTGCTCGGAGCAGCAGCTGCAATCTCGCCACATTTGGGATTTTTGCAATCGAGCAGTCGCAGCGGATTCTTTTCCATGCGGCTGACACACAGCTCGCACATGGAATCAGAGTGTGACGCAAAGTGCTTTATAAGCTCAGCACGATAGTTCGGACGGCAGTCGATGCATCCGATTGAATTTAGGTGTAGCTCGACATTGTCCAGCCCTAGTTTGCGCAGGAATGTATCGGAAAGGCAGATAACTTCGGCATCTGCCGATGGCTCGGACGAGCCGAATGATTCTATGCCAAACGAACGAAATTGGCGACTGCGTCCCGCTTGTGGGCGTTCATAGCGAAAAAAGTCGGCGATGTAAAAAAGTTTGAGCGGCAGAGCAGACGAAATCAGTCCGCTTTCGATGATGGCGCGCACCACTCCCGCCGTGCCTTCGGGGCGCAGAGTCAGACTACGCTCGTCGCGGTCGGGGAAGGTGTACATTTCTTTGCTCACGACATCCGTTGTTTCGCCCATACCGCGGGCGAAAAGCTCGGTGTATTCAAACATGGGCGTACTGATTTCACCAAATCCATATCGCTCGGCGCACTCACGCGCGGTGTTTTCTATGTGTCTCCAGACGGGTATGTCCGAGGGCAGAATATCGTAAGTGCCCTTGAGTTTCTTGATCATACTTGATCCTCCATGTCGCTGTCGATGTCCTCGGATAGATCGAAATCGTCGCCGTAGTCTGCATCCTCGCCACCCTGCATGATGGTCATGAGGTCGCGCGCCTTGTCAAATGCGGCATATGGGACGTAGAAACGGTACAGCTCCAACTGGGTGCCGATTATGGCGGACAATCCGCCGCCCAGCGCGCGTTTGGTGAAGTATGGGATGCCGTTATCTTTGAGGATGTTGGCGGCAACTCCCTCCCACAGCGAGTTTTTGGTCACGAGGAAGACGGGGCTGTCCGATTTCGGCTCGGTAAGTTTTTTATAGTCGCACTCGTCGCAGCGTTTGGCGTCGGGCGCGTTGATGTGCATACATCTCTGGCAGTATTTCATGAGTTTTTCCTTGGTTTTTGATTTCATTTCGTAGGGACGACCGCCTCGGTCTTCCGCGGACGGCAGATTGCCGTCCCTACAGGGGTTTATCTGTGAACTTCAACATCACAGAATCACATATTGGCTCATATCCGATTTTCTGATATATGCTGTTGGAAGTCGGATTCGCTAAATCAGTATACAACACGCACTTTGAAAATCCGCGGTCAAGTGCAATTTGACTTAATCGAGCAACGCACGAAGTAGCATAACCTCTTCCACGATAATATGACGGAGTGTAGACCATGCCTACACCGCACACATTCTGCATTTCTCTGGATATTCCCGCCATTGAAACAGGCTTGCCGTCAACTTCGAGTATATAGAGCGGTCTATGCGTGATTCTATTGAGATAATGGTCAAGATTTTGCGGAATATTCATCGTAGTTTTACCGTAAAATCCGCTACTGTAGAACGATTCCATCCAGTATGGAAGAAAATATATATCGCTTTCTTGGGCAAGTCGCATTGTACCAACATGCGGAATGTCGGGATTGACCTCGGTTAATTCATAAATGCGTTGCTCCATGGATGTTTCGTATGTCATGCCTTTTGTGGAGCAGTACATTGCAGCGAAATATAACGCCATATCTCGTCGTGCCATGATTCCCGGAATGGGAGTATCGGCAGTTGCGTCGATGAGACAGGCAACGTCTGATTCGTCGACTTTGTTATCTCGTGCGTACAGCGCAATATTATGTGGAGGTGTCATAATTGCTACCAACTGTATTCCGTCTTCGTCGGACACGGTAGCCATGAACCAGTTTGCAGGGTCACGCCATTGGGACTTATCCTTACCTTCTATGCCGATGATAGCATTGCCCAACGGAATGAGATTTTGCGCTTCGTGGCACATGAGCAAGTCATATGTGTCACGATGGAATTCATGCACATCCGTGTAGATTTTGAATTGTTTCATTTGTCGCTACCCTTTCTTTGCTTGCTATATCCATATATTGTAGCACATTACATCCAAAAAAGCAACCCTACATAAACCCATACCGCCACACGCTCAATACAAAAAACAATACATAGAACAATATTGCCAAAATTGCTGCAATCGGCGGTGCGATTATCTTCGCAGCGAAATATTGCCGTAAGTTCAACTGCGCTCCCGACGTGACGAGGGCAACTTGCATATGCACTGCCAACCCACCCCAACCTGTGATGAGGGTGAACAGCACGATCATCGCTATCCATGACCACTCTCTCGCACCGACTGAAGTCACTCCTCCGACCATTTCCAGTAGTCCCATGAGCGCAATGCCGCCCATGCTTCTCTGTCCACCGATTACGTGCAACGCCACGCCGCTGACGATGTTGAAGAATATTACCGTCGCGCATATTGCGATAGTCGCGCCGGCGGCAGAGTATATCGCAGTGGATATGGAATTGAGGGACAGTTTGGGCATAGAGATTCGCGCTGGCTCCGTAGAGGCGACCCTTGCGGTCGCCCGCGGGCGGCAGGTTGCCGCCGCTACAAAGTTCGTCGAAACTCTCGGTCGTGTAAACAGCGCGAAAATCACCATGCTCGTCACATGTGCTGTGTAGATGACCACTCCAAACAATGCATTTCCGACCATTCCCGCTCCCACGAACGCGACGAGGAACGCCGGGCTGCATATGCTGGATAGCGCGCACAATCGCTCGCCGTCTTTTCGCGAGATTTCGCCCGCTTCAACGAGCAACGCAGCGCATTTTGCACCGACGGGGAATCCTGCAATCATGCCCATAACTAGAGCTGCTCCTGCCTGCGGAGGGAGCGCGAAAATCTTGGCAATCGGCACAGCGAGGACTCTGCCGACGACTTGCGTAAGCCCCGTCTCCATGGCGATTTGTGTGAGTACGAAGAATGGGAAAAGTATAGGGATAATTCGCCGTGCGGATATGTCCAATGCCGAATGTGCTGCTTGTGCGACAACGGGCGGGTAAACCAGCAGTCCGATGAAGATTGCAGCTAAAATCGCCCAGATGAACAGGCGGATGGAGTGCTGGCGGATAAGATTTATCATGGCAAAGCTCCTCGTGACATATACTATAAAAACTATATTCTACGAGGAGTGTAGAAATACATTGAAACTATTCAAAAAACGCACACCCGAGCCGTTAGCCGAGCGCTTGGCGATAAATATGGGCTTTCAGGGCAACCTGCCTTCGTTCAAAGTCGTCGGACGCAGCCAAATTGATATCAGTGGCTGCGAGAGCATCGTTTGCTACGAAGACGACATCATCAAACTGCAATTGAACGGCTACTGCTTGAGCGTGTGCGGGTCGAATTTGACGCTCAAGACCTTCTTTGGCAGTCAAGTGCAAATTTCCGGCTGTATATGTCAAATATCCTTGGGGGAAAACGCATGATGCAAACTGCTGTCAATTTTATTTTCGGCTTTGTCAGGCTGGAAATCACGTCTAATTCGGTCGCTGCGCTCAACGCGCTGATGATTTACAACATCAATTACTGGAACATGGAGCGCACTGAGCAATCAGTGAAAATCACTGTACCCTGGGCAAATCGAGATTATGTCCGCGCGTTGTTTGAGCAATTTGACGTGTCTCACAAAATCGTGCGATCCGCGGGTATTCCACCGTTTTTCAAGCGCTACAAAGCTCGCAGCGGCATGATTGCGGGTGCATTTTTATTTGCATTTTTGCTGTGGAGTTCTACCTTATTTGTGTGGAACATTGAAATTTCGGGCAATGATAGATTGAGTGATGTGGCGATATTGGAAGAACTTCGTGAAGCTGGATGTTTCGTCGGCGCATTCCGCCCCAGCATGGACTTGGACAGCATAATCAATCGCTACTTACTTGCAAGCGATGGCGTGAGTTGGATGAGCATCAACTTTGATGGTACGACCGCGCGTGTACAAATAATCGAGTACGACCCGCGCGAGTATGATCCCGACATGTGCGATGACACGCCGTCCATGCTGGTCGCCGAGCGAGAGGGGCAGATTGAGCGGCTGGAGGTTAGCTCCGGACTGGTGGTGGTGCATCATGGCTCGGTGGTCACGCCGGGGCAAGTGCTCGTCACGGGACTGATTACCAACGAAGAGGGACATATCATCGACTTGCGAGCAGCGACCGGGCGTGTTTTCGCTCGCACCTGGCGCGAACTAATCGTGACAGTACCCTTTGACGGCGAAGTGCGCGAGGTAGCCAACAACGTTTTGATGAGTCGAACGTATAATATTTTCACTCGAGAGCTGAAAGTTTACTCGAGAAGTGGGAATTTGGGCGAAAATTATGATATAATGATGACAAGACGTCAGGTAGTGTTGTTTGGGTTCATTCAGCTGCCCATATGGGTGGTCGAGGAAGTTGCCGTCGTGTACGAATATCGCCAACGACTTTTGGATGAAGCAGGTGCGCGCGAAGTAGCCATCGACATGCTTGTAGAAATCATGGCAGAAGAACTTCGTGGAGCGCAAATCCTCAACAAGCGCATTGAGGAAACTATCACAGAAATGGGCTTGACTCGCACGTATTATATTACTGTGATCGAGAACATCGCGCGGAGGATTCCGTTGGATATAAGAATGCCGGAGGATGTGCCGAGGATAGAGGAGTAGCGTTTTACTTCCTAAATCTTGCGCCCAAACGAGTGGCTCGTCATTTGGCTGCCACTAAGTGAGATATACATCAGTTTTTTCGGAAGGACAAAATCAATGACAGAAAAAATCATAACCATCAACTGCGCCGAGACAGTCGCGCGAATTTTCGGCAGTTACGATGCCAATATTCGGCAGCTTGAGCAGACGTTCGGTGTAAGCATCGTCAATCGCGAGCGCAACGACGGCAACTCGATTGTCATCACGGGTGGCGGCGCAGAAAAAGTCAATCAAGCTGCCGCTGCCGTGGCTTATCTCGCCAAAATGAACGAAGCTATCAGCGACCAGACGGTGGACTACGTCGCCGACATGATAAAATCGGGCGATGGCGGTGCACTCAGCGAATTAGACGACAGCTGCATTTGCGTGACCACTCGCGGCAAGCCGATTAAGGCGAAAACCGTCGGGCAGCGGCGATATGTGGATGCAATCAAGCGCAATACCATCGTGCTGGGAGTCGGTCCTGCGGGCACGGGCAAGACTTTTCTTGCCGTTGCCATGGCGGTAACTGCGCTGCGAAATAAGGAAGTGAGCCGCATTATCCTCACTCGTCCTGCAGTCGAGGCAGGCGAACGGCTGGGATATCTCCCCGGAGACTTGCAAAGCAAAATTGACCCGTACTTGCGACCGCTGTACGACGCGCTATTTGAGATGATGGGCGGCGATAACTACGCGAAAAATGTCGAGAAGGGTGTCATCGAGATTGCCCCGCTAGCGTATATGCGTGGGCGCACGTTGGATGATAGTTTCATCATCCTCGACGAGGCGCAAAACACCACGCCCGAGCAGATGAAGATGTTCCTGACCCGCTTGGGGCACAATTCTAAAGTGGTGGTCACGGGAGATATCACGCAGACCGACCTACCGCGAGGACAAAAAAGCGGATTGGTCGAGGCGGTGAGGATTTTGACCGACATCGACGACATAAAAATTCATCGACTAAGCGAAAAAGACGTGGTGCGGCACAAATTAGTGCAGCAAATCGTACTCGCCTATGAAAAGCACGAACAGGGCAAGAAGTTTGACTACAAAAAGACACCGAAACGAGGGACAGAAAAATGAACGAAGTGAAAAGTCGAATTTTAATCGACAATGTGCAGGACAAGCATGAATTCTGCGATAAATTGCGTGGGGTGGTGAATCGAGCTATCGAGGCAACGCTGGTGTACGAAAGCTTCGGCAAGCCTGCCGAGGTGTCGGTGGTCATCACGGACGACGAGCATATCCGCGAGCTGAACAATGAGTACCGCGGGATAGACAAGCCAACAGATGTGTTGTCGTTTCCGTTGCTCGACTTAGAATTGGCGGCAAGTGGGACAGTGGCACTGGGTGATGTGGTCATTTCACTCGAACGAGCAGTCGCGCAAGCGGAAGAGTTCGGGCATTCGGTAGAGCGCGAGGTGGGATTCCTCACGGCGCATTCGGTGCTTCATTTGTTGGGGTATGACCATGAAACGGATGACGCGGCGGATGAAGATATGCGCAGACGGCAAAGGGAGATAATGGAGAGGGTGGGGGAGTGAAAAATTTCTTTTGTGCGCTAGAGCCGTCTGATTGGATTTCCCTTATCTCGGCATTCGCAATGTTTACACTTGCAGGTGCGTCTTTATGGCTAAATCTCAAATTACGCAAAGAAAACAAACGACTTATTGAACTTGAAAATATCAGAAGAGAACCTAAATTAATGCTTCGTTGCTACCGTACGCTTAATATTGCCAACGATACTGAATTGTCACATGTGCGAAATGCTATTTCTCCTGTACATTTATCTTTGGTTAACATTTCTGAAACTCCAGCAGTAAGTATAACGTGTACCAAACTAACTACATTTTTTTGTAATGCGAGTAATGTTCGTTTTTTAGAGTTTCAGCATGAAGCGAAACCAATACCCTTGCTTCTCCCCAATTCCAATAAAATAGAAAGCAAGATAGAGTTCATCGACAACAGGCGCCACAATCCCGCGCCTTTTGATCTAGACGTTAAAATTTCGGATTTATACGCCGCAGTAGAATGTACTTTTGAATATTCAGATGTGATTGGTATTAGACGCAGAATTTGTTTTGAATGTAAACAACTTTCCAATTCACCCGAAATCCTTTGGTGTGAAATCAAAGAAGTCAAAAAATTGAGTAAAAATGAATAAAATCAAAAAGCTCCTCCTCCCCTTCACCTTCCTCATCTACATAGCCATCCTCCTCCGACTGACCATATTCCGCCCAAACATACTCGCGCAGCGGTCGATGAATCTGGTGCCGTTTGCGGATTTGGTGCAAGTTTGGCGCAACTACAGCTTGGGGACGTTCATATGGCTGTTCGGTGGAAATATCGGCTGGTTCGTGCCGTTCGGTTTCATGCTGCCGCTGATGTGGCGTAGGTTCAAGGGATGGCATGTCATCGGCATGGGATCAGCATTTTCGCTGACCATCGAAGTCACGCAATACTTCACCCGCCGCGGTGTGGCGGAGTTGGATGATTTGATACTGAATACATTGGGCGTAGCGATTGGATATCTGCTGTACTGGCTGATATTTGTGAGATGTCGCCACATAAAAGGACAAGATTACGGGTCAAGCCCGCAATGACAACAATAAACGCATAAACTCTGTAGGGATGACCGCCTCGGTCGTCCGCAAGGTTGGGTGCGCACCACACGACGGGACGTCGGGGGCGCCGTCCCCTACATAGTTACTGCATAAATAAAGGAAACCACATGAAAAGAACAGGATTCATCGCCATCGTTGGACGAGCCAACACCGGCAAAAGCACATTACTCAACGCACTATTGGGTGAGAAAATCGCCATCACATCGAAGAAACCGCAGACCACGCGCACCCGAATCACGGGCGTGCTGACCAAAGGCGAAGACCAATATGTCTTCCTGGACACGCCGGGGATGCACATCCCGAAAACGCGTCTCGGCTCGACTATGGTCAAGGCTGTTAACGGAGCAATCGCCAGCGTTGATGCCGCACTTTTGGTAGTGGATACGGGTTACGACCCGGGCGACATCGAGGAGGACATTCTCAAAAAGCTCGCCAACTATTCCCTGCCCGTGATTTTGGTGCTGAATAAGACGGACAAAACCGATGCCGCGCGCATTGGAGAGACCATTGCGGCTTACAGCAAGCTGCAAGATTTCGTCTCAATAGTTCCCATCAGCGCACTCAAAGAAGACGGAGTAGACATCGTGCTGCGTGAATCGAGCGCATTCATGCGCGAGTCGGCGTGGTTCTTCGAGGAAGACGCATTGACCGACCAGCACGAGGTGCAAATCGCATCCGAAATCATCCGTGAGAAGTTGTTGCGCCTGCTCGAGGACGAGCTTCCGCACGGGGTGGCGGTCATGATCGAGGAATTCAAAGAAAGCAAAAGCGGACTTAGCATTCGCGCCGAGATTTTCTGCGAACGCGAGACTCACAAAGGTATGATTATCGGCAAACATGGCGCGCTGCTCAAAAAAATCGGCACATATGCGCGCGAAGATATGGAAAAATTCTTCGGCGTGGGAGTGTATCTGGATTTGTGGGTCAAGGTCAAGGAAAATTGGCGGAATAATGAGTTTATGATAAACTCGTTTGGGTTGCGACGGGACGATTAAAGATCACTTGAAAACTTCGTTTTCAATCGAGTTAAGGAGAATCCCATGCTCATCACACCACAAAATCTGATTGAAGCAATCAGCAATTTCGAAGAATTTGTGCCGAAAATCAATTTTCCGAAAAAGATTTTCCACTATGGTCTTTTCACAATGCACCTGTGGCTATTTTTTGTCGCTTTCTTTTTCAGCGGACCTTTTGTAGTCTTATCGTTATTTTTTGCCGGCATGTATTTGTTTTATTTTACGCAGCACATTAAAATGTGGCGATTGTACAAACTTTCGGCGATAAAATTGAGCATTTTCATGATTTTCACATTTTACCCTACTATAATACTTGGCACGTATATCCGCAACAATGTTCTTTCATTCATTTTTTAGAGGTAAATATGAAATTATTCAATCGTAACAACAAGTTCGTAACTCCCGAGTGGAGAAAAACAATATTAGAACTTGAAATTCACAGATTTTTGACTATGGACGCGTATCATATAGCTGGATTGATAACCGACGACCCAAACGAACTCAACGAACGCTCGCTAATTTTTCAGGATTTAGCGGCTTCCGCTGAGGTGGTGGCTGTCATAGAAAAAATCAGAGAAGCTATTCGCACTATCACGCATATCAATGAAAAAAGCAAGCTGTTCGCCGATAGTATCGAGAGGCTGCTATACGATTTTAGCATTATAAATGTCTACTCGGACATTATAATCGAAATTGCTAAAAGTTATGAGATTTTCAGAGATGACTTGAAATCTCAAAGATTATTATTGATTTTCTCGAATTTTTATGAATTTTACAATAGTGACAAATTCGAGAAATTGCAAACAGTAATTGCTGATATCTTGCATAGTGCAAAGCACATTCGCAGCTTTACTGTCGGAATCAACCTTAATGCTAACCTCGAACCATCTGAGATAGGTTTGATCAGCATCAACGAGCATCATTTCACTCAAAAGAACGTATACACGAAATTCTTCAAAACAAACGACATCCACTTTGAGTATGCTGCGCCGATTATTGAGTATAATGACACCAGTGCTTTGTTGGAAAGGAGTTTATATACATCTGCCAATAATTATATCATAAAAGCACTAAAACGAACGCAAATTAAACTCATCGAGGAAGTGAAAAGCATGTTCGGAGATATTTTTGCTTCCAAAGAAGATATAACCTTTTTGCTAAAGGCACTAAGCTATAAAAAAAGTTGTCGCGATAAGTTCTGCTTTCCTGTGATAGCGAATGAAACTCGCATTATCGGAGCTTATAGTCCGACGCTGCTATTCAAAGTGAAACATAGAGATGTCGTCAGTAACAATATTCATTTCGACGAAAAAGGCAATGTCTTTATCATCACAGGTGCAAATGCGGGTGGGAAGAGTGTCTATGTGCGGACTATCGGAGTTGTGCAGATTTTATTCCAGCTCGGCTTGCCTATTCCCGCCGAGTCCGCTCAAATGAAAATAGTGAATAACATTTTCACGCATTTTGCTACGTCAATTGACACCTCGGACAGTCGATTTGTCTTGGAATGCAAGGCAATGCAGAAGATTTTAGACGCAATCGACAGCGATTCACTCTTGCTCATGGACGAAAGTTTCTCGAGCACAAGTTCCTACGAGGGCGCAGCCGTCGCCGAGCAAGTTATCGAGCGACTGCAGTCGATTGGCTGTATGTGCGTATACTCGACACACTTGCATGAACTTACTGCGCTAGCTGATTCTGAGCAAAAATACTCCTCGAAAATCGAAAATTTGCACATTCAGATGAAAGACGGCGTGCCAACATACCACATCATCGAGGGCACTACGCACGGGAAAAGCTATGCGTATGATATTGCGAAAAAATATGGGCTGGAATTCAAAAAGTAGAGTGCATCTTGTGGGACGGTAATCTACTACCAGAGAACGATGGAAGAAGCGCTTATCCCTACATAAAATTCACTTGCCAAGGAGGACATTATGCTCACCACACTCACCGGACTAGTTATACGTGAAACCGCTGTCGGCGAGAGCGACAAGTTCATAAATGTCCTCACCCACGAGCGCGGAATCGTGTCCATTTACTGCCACCGCGCGCGCAGTATTAAAAGTAAGCACTTGTCGTCCACGCAGCTTTTTTGCTACTCTGAGTTCATGGCGACCGAGAAAAATGACCGCTTCACCCTGCACGACAGTACGTTAATCGAGAGTTTTTTCGCTCTGCGCGGAGATTTGACTTCTTTCGCGTTGGCGCAGTACGTGTGCTCGGTGGCGAGCTTTGTCTGCTCGGAAGAAATGGACGAAAGCGACATGCTGCGACTGGTGTTGAACACGCTATATGCTACTGCAAGCGGGGAAAAATCGCACAAACTAATCAAAGCGGCATTCGAAATTGCCTGCGCATGCCTCAATGGATTTGCTCCAAGTGCGGACACATGCGGAGTGTGCGATGTAGCGTTACTTCCAACGAATTCGGTTAAATTTGACATCGAAAACGGCTGCTTGATTTGCGAAAAATGCACCACCCATGGAGCGATGAATATATCATCCGGAGTAGTGTCCACTTTGCGATACATTTTGGACAGTACGTCCAAGCGCTTGTTCTCATTTTCGCTGGCGGATGACGATTTAGCACAGTTCGGACAGCTTGCCGAGCGATATTTGCTGCATCATCTCGACCGCGACGGGTTCGATACACTGGATTTTTACAAGACTATACAAAATTGAACGCACTAACTCTGTAGGGGCGGCAACCTGCCGCCCGCGGACGACCGGGTCGGTCGTCCCTACAAGATACGTTCATATACTTCACATAATTTTGGGGAAGGATTACATCATGCCAATGAAAAACTTCACACGCACCGCGCAACTACTCGAGTTTACGAAAATTCTCGAGCTGCTTGCGGATTGCACACATACAACCGGCGGGCGGGTACTGGCTCTCAATCTAACCGCTGAAACTTACAGTTACGCCGTACGCGAAAGTCTCGCCGAAACGGCTTGCGCACGAAAAATGGCGGAACATCTAGGCACTCCCTCGTTCTGGAGCGTGCAGAATATTATCTCACCGCTCAATCGTGCCGACCGCGGTGCAGTTTTGACCACGCGAGAGCTGCTGGACATCGCCAACGCGATTCGCTGCGCAAAAGGGCTGCGAGATTATCGCCGCGCGGGCGTGGATGCGAACAGTCTGGACGGCTATTTCGATGGACTTGTGATACACGCGAGCCTGCAAAACGCCATCAACATCGCCATTCTCGAAGAGGACTTGATCGCTGACGAAGCAAGTGAAGCGTTAGGGACGATTCGGCGCAACATTCGGCAGAAAAACAACAAAATCAAGGAGATTTTGTCCAAATATATCACTTCGGCAACACACCGCGACCACTTGCAGGAAGCGATAATCACCATCCGCAACGGGCGACATGTCGTGCCTGTCAAAGCGGAGCACAAAAACGAAATCCGCGGATTGGTGCACGACACTTCGTCCACGGGAGCGACACTTTTCATCGAGCCGATGGCGGTGGTCGAGGCAAATAACGAACTACGAGAGCTTGTGCTCGCCGAAGAGCGTGAAATTGAGCGAATTCTAATGCTGTTGTCCGCTGCATCAGCGGAGGTCAAGGATGAGCTCATTGCAAACTACAAGACTATCATTCACCTCGACTTTGTTTTTGCCAAAGCCGAGCTTGCACACCGAATGAAAGCGCATTCGCCGACTATCACCGAAAAACGCAAAGTCGTATTAGATAAAGCACGTCATCCGCTAATTCCGCACGAAAAAGTTGTGCCAATTGATTTTGTTCTGGGCGATGATTTCGACGCTATGGTCATCACCGGACCCAATACAGGCGGGAAAACGGTAACCTTGCGCACACTCGGTTTGATGATATTCATGGCACAATCGGGCTTGCAAATTCCGTGTGCCGAGACCAGCAGTTTGTGCATTTTCGACGAGGTTTTCGCCGATATCGGAGACGAGCAGAGCGTGAGCCAGTCGCTGTCCACATTCTCCGGACACATGACCAATATTGTCGGCATTCTGCGCGACATGACGGCAAATTCGCTAGTGCTGTTCGATGAATTGGGCGCAGGAACCGACCCGCAGGAGGGGGCTGCATTGGCTGCTGCCATACTCCAAGCAACCAAAAATGCAGGTGCTTTATGCGCAGCGACTTCGCATTACGCTGAGCTCAAGTCGTTCGCACTTCTCACCGATAGATTCACCAACGCCTCGTGCGAGTTCGACATCGTAAAGCTTGCCCCTACCTATCGCTTAATAATCGGCTCGGTCGGGCGAAGCAATGCGTTCGCCATTTCGCGCCGACTTGGGTTGGGTGAGGACATTTTGCAACGCGCCGAGAGCTTCATATCAAGCGACTCCAAGCAAATGGAGCAAGTCATCGATCGGCTTGAGTCCTCGCGAATCGAGGCAGAGTCGGTACGCGAGAGCGAGCAGCACTCGCGCGACGAGTTCGAAGCCTATCGCCGTGCAGCAGAGGAAGACATCCGTCGCCGCATTGCCGAAAGCGAGGCTGCGCTCGACAAAGCGCGCGAAAAAGCAGCGACCATACTCAACACCGCGCGCATCACGGGCGATAGCATTCTCGCTGAACTAGACGCTGTGCGCAAGAAGAAAGAGAAGGAAAATTTTCTCCAAGAACTAGAAAAATCTCGTCGCAACGTCACGCTCAAACTGGACAAAGCAGGCAAAGAGACAAACCCTATTCGTACTCGCAGCAATGAAAACTATGTACTTCCCCGCCCTCTCGTTTCGGGTGACAGAGTAAACATAGTCAGTCTTGGTCAAGAAGGTACACTTAGCTCTGACCCGGACAAAAGTGGGCAGGTTTGGGTCGCCAGCGGTATAATCACCACTCGTGTCAAGGTGACCGACTTGCGCCTGATTGAGGAAGATAGCAAACCTGCTGCAAAAACTACAATCAACTCAACATCTCGTGTGAGCACCGCCACATTCTCGCCCGAAATTGACCTACGCGGAATGAGCGGCGAAGATGCATGGCACGAAGTGGATCTCTATCTTGATGACGCCGTTATAGTGAAGATGAAAAACGTCAATCTCATTCATGGCAAAGGCAGCGGAATTTTACGCCGAATCATATGGGAGCGACTCAAACGCGACGGGCGCGTGGAATCCTACCGCCAAGGTGAATACGGCGAAGGCGATGCAGGTGTCACTGTGGTGACGTTGAAATAGTAGCACTTTTCGACGAGATGAATGTAACGGTCCGCAAGCTGTTATCATAGGAGTACAAATTTATGCCTGACCTATTGAAAAACATGTACAATCACGAATATTTGCGCAAGTTAGCAACGGATATTCACGCGATTTACACCTCATTCCGAGCAGAAGATTTCGTTGATTCCATCATGGATAGCACATGGGACAGCTTGGAACTCAAAGGCAGGATGCGGCAGATAACGCTGAATCTCGGCAAGTTCCTACCATCAGATTATGTTCAATCCATCAGCATAATCGATCAAGTAATTAAGCATCACGGCACATGGCTTGAGGCATTTAGCATGTACTTCCCCGATTTTGTCGAAGTTTTCGGGCAGGAGGAGGCACATTGGGACGTCTCCATAGCTGCGCTTGAGCGCTATACGATGCACGCATCCGCCGAATTTGCTGTGCGTCCGTTCATCATCAAGCACGAAGAGCGCATGATGGCGCAGATGATGGCATGGTCGAAGCATGAGAGCGAGCATGTGCGCCGTCTGGCGAGCGAGGGCTGCCGTCCTGTACTTCCATGGGCGCAAGCGTTGCCTGCATTCAAAAAAGATCCGTCACCCATCCTTCCCATTCTCGAACAACTCAAGACCGACCCCGACCTGTATGTACGCAAAAGCGTGGCGAATAACCTGAATGATATCTCAAAAACCCATCCGAACTTGGTTGCAAAAATCGCGCGGGAGTGGTATGGGAAAAATCCGCTGACCGACTGGATTGTCAAGCACGGCTGCCGCACCCTGCTCAAGCGTGGAAACCGTGATGTGCTTGCCATCTTCGGTTATGATGATATAACGTCGGTGACAGTGAGCGATTTTGCGCTGGGAATGAAGTCAGTTGCCATTGGCGAAGTGCTGACTTTTTCGTTTAATGTAGCAGCGCAAGCTGATATGAAGGTGCGTTTGGAGTATGCCATTGACTATGTCAAATCCAACGGTAAAACCAGTCGCAAAATGTTCCAACTCTCCGAAAGCGTGATGAAATCCGGTACGCTAAAGGCGTACACGCGCGCTCATTCTTTCACCGACTTGAGTACACGCAAGCACTATCCGGGACGGCACGCCGTTACTCTGTATGTGAACGGTATGGAGTGTGCGACGCTTGGCTTCGACTTGCAGTAACATCTTTCTTTATTTTGAGTATATTGGTACTAAAAAGGAAAGGTAGCTCAAAATATGTCTTGCAACAAATTCCCGTTGATTGGCAATCTCCATTCTTGCCTCCCAAAATGTCACGAGGAAAACGGAATCAACTGGTGGATAATCATCGCCATCGTCGTTATTCTGTTTCTCTTTGTATTCTAAACGCCAAAATCCCCTGTCAGCCGACAGGGGATTTTTTGCTACATTAGGGTCACGAATTTCTGCGTCCAACGATTATTGTAAAATCCTACTCCGATATAAGTTAAGTAGGGGTTAAGAATATTAGCTCGGTGTTCCGGCGAGTTCATCCACGCCGTTACAACTTGCTGTGCACTTGTATGTCCGCCTGCGACATTTTCTGCGATTCGTGACCATCTGATGCCAGCATTATTGAAACGATCGCGCATTGTGATGCCGCTGGGGCAAGTATGAGCCATAAAATTTCGCGTGTACATATCCATGCTGTGCGCACGAGCGAGTCCGCCGAGCTGGGCGTTCCATTGCAGTGGTGCGAGTCCTTCGTTTTCACGCTCGATGTTGACCAGACGCAGCACTTCAGCCTCCATAGCATTTGGCTGAGTCTGCACAGGCGGTGGTACGGTAACCGTTACTGTAGCTGTGCCGCTGCGGGCACTATTTACCGTAGATGTTGCGCGCACGGTTAGCGTTGTTGCCGTTTCGTTTACTCCGATTGTCAACAAACCATTCGCAGAAATCGATGTCCCACTTCCTCCACCGCTCACTGTCCACGTCACAGTCGTTGCGGGATTGTTAGTGCCTACCACAGTTGCGGTAAATTGGCGGGTGTTTCCGCGTTGCACTGATGCCGTTCCGGGAGCCACTGTTACGCTCGTTACTGTTGGTGTTTGTGGCGCTGGCGCAGTAGCCGGAGGCGGTGTCGTTACAGATGGTAATGTCGATACAGGTGGCGACGTATTTGTTGGTGGAGAAGTATCATCGGGTCGAGAGTTTAGCAATGATTTGTTTCCCTCGTTGTCACTTTCATCATTGGCGGGCGGAACATCTTGCTTTTCGTTCGACGTTGTATAACTACTGGTGTTGCTATTATATTCACTCTGTTCAGTACAAGCAATTGAAAAAAGCAGCCCAAACACAAAAATTCCTACAATTAAAGCGCGCTTTTTCGTTCTCATTTTAGTTTTATTAGTTAAGTGATACTTAACTGCTCCTTTTATTTTAGGTGCAAATTTTCATTATACTATTTTCAAATAGTTTATTCAAGCGCGGGAAAATATACATTTAACACAAGAGCATGTATCAAATGATTGTTTGTCACAAGAGTTATAACCATGCCAGGAATGACAACATTTTCTCCATCAAGGTAAAATAACATTTCTCGGAACTCTCCGTTTGCTTCGAGAGTGAAATGCACATCGATTCTGCCAACATCTTCAATCGGTGCATATTCTCCATACTCGTCCCAGCCAACACGCGTTGAAGTCGCTATATTATACGCAGTAATCGAGCCGAAAAAAATTGCATCTTCATCTAAGAAAAACTCAGCATCTTCGAAAAACAAATCTCCCTGCGACCACAGTATGGAAGAAACAAACAATTCTATATGCGCGGTATGTTCAGGTTGATGCTCAATGTTTTCTGCAAAAAAATGCGCAATGACCGCAGCAATTATCACAATTACTGCAAAAACGATGAAGAAATCCACCAAATTAAATTTTATTTTTGTATCCGACATATTCCTGACCTCGCTTTTATTCTACTTCTGCAATGGCACTCACGCGCCCGACTGAAAAAAAGTTCACTGTGTTCAGAGCAAATTCACTCATTACATTGAGCCTGAATTCTTCAACGATGAATCCATGCGGCGTAAGCAGCGCATATGCAGAAATTGTTAACTCAACATTCATATAGCGCGGATTGTTCCGATAAACCGGATTACCCTCTTCATCTGTAGTTGCACGCACTTGAATGGGAATTTGTACTATTGATGAAATTGAACCCAGCGCTGCACCTGTCTGATAGCAAAAAACTTCATGCCCCAACTGAATCAATGGCAACAAGCGAATGTCTACATCATTTATTGTGAATGTATACTCTATTCTCGTTGCTACTTCGGGAACATCCTCATTTGAACTAAGAGCTGTAAAATACAACACAACCAGCGCAGCGGTAAGAATCAAAAGTACGATTGCCACATCTATGAAATTAAGCGAATATATATGTTTTTTCTTTTGTGTCATGTTAGAGGTCCTCATAAGTTCAAATCAATATCTGCCGAGTGTGCCGAATATGCAAACATAGGCATGTTTTCTCTTGCACTTCGCGCTGCAGCAACAGTAAATGCCACGCACACTACAAACATAAAAAGCAAACGCATATCGTTAAAAATATTTGTGAGCAATCCTTGAAAAACAAGTGTGAATAATACCGCAAGTGATGCAAATTGCAAGGTTTTCTGTGAGTTTTCATCTTGTCCCGTGATTTCGCAACTTGATTGCAACTTGATAGCGAACAGTCCTTTGCTCAGCGCGAGAACTAATATTAAAGCTGTAAAAACTACTCCAATTACACCAATACGAACGACAATTTCGCGATATGCATTTTCATAGTTTATTTCAAAGTATGGCATTACAAGCGCTTGGAATAGCCCGTTAAGGCTACCTGAAATAGGAAGTCGTTCAGCCCATGAAATTTCGAAAAAGTGTATAATACCTTGCCATATGCCAAACAGAAACAGTGATATTCCAGCGATGAAAATAGAAGATTTTGGGCTAAAAAACACAAGAGCTGCGAATAATCCAAGCAAAATACTTGCTACCGCCAGAGCCGATATTGCATCGCTTCGTATGCTCGTTACAGTAAAAAGCAACACAAAAAAGGAAACTGTAGCAAATATGAATGTGCCCAATCTTCCTCGTTCGCTTGAAGCGAAAAGAAAATGTGCGACTACAAACGGAATAGCAACCATGAAATATCCGCTGGCGAAGTTGTCTGGTGCGAAAATGCCATCTTCCGCAATCGTAGAAATTATCTGCAATGCATATGTGTTCTCGGGAAGTGTGTAGTAAAAGAGATAAACTAACGCATGCAGAGTGTAGAAAACTAACGATAATATTACTGCTTTAACTGCTCTCAGCATCCATATATTATCGCAAATCATATTAGCTATCAACCAATATATCAAAAAAAAGCATACATGTACTATCAGCGCCGCCCAGCTTGATTCGCTACTCGAAGTATGGTGTACAAAACTAAGTGTCATTAATAAAAAAGCTGCGATATCTATGAGATGAAATTTGATGTTGCGCTTGCCGCGTAGAAATTTGAGTATAAAAGAAGCAGTAGTTATCAGAATGAAACTATAGATGACAGTTGTCGTTATGCCCAAGTTAAAAAACGGCACCAAAAATAATGTAAGTATAACCCCGCTTTCGGGCTGACGAAGGAAAATCCGAGTAGCGATAAGTATGGCAGCAACCAAGAAAATTGTCGATGTAGGAATGAATACAGTTAGCACTCCAAGCAACGTACCAATTGCGAAAGCACGCGTGCCACCGGCGTTATTGGTGGCAGTAATGGCAAAATGTTCGCGCTCAAGTCCGAGTCCGCGAAACAGCACGGCACAAGCAAACTTGCTTGTACATAGCGCAACAGAAAGAGACTTTGTCCCGAAAAAAATCAAGGGAGCAGCAACTAGAATTATTATCGCACCGGGAAAAATGTTATTAACGCTGAAAAGCATGTCATTTGTGTTGAAATAGTCAAAAGCACTAATCATCATCGCAAAAAATCCGAATGCGAAAAAGAGAACGCCATACACTCGAAGCGTGATGGAGAGCAGCGACTTTTCCAATTTTGCTAGACGACTTAATATAAGGCTCTGACTGATTTCGTGCGAAAACTTACTGACAAATGGGCGGACAACTCGACGTCGAAAGCCGAATTTTCGAAAGAAATGTGCTATTCGCCCCTCTTGCGCACGCTCTTCAATGGTGGAAAGATAGCGAAAAAATGTGCAAATCAAAGACGAGCGCCACGCTCTTTTTATTTTTGAAGTTGCAGCACTTTTATTTTGTTTTAACGAGTTACTTTTCACAATAAATCCGGACGGTTTCTTCGAGTAAGCTCGAGTGCCGCTTTGTTTCTCCATTGTTCAATTTGTTTGTGGTTGCCCTCGGTGAGGACGGGAGGGACGGTGAGTCCCATGAATTCGGCAGGGCGAGTGTATTGCGGAAATTCGAGCATTCCACACGATATTGACTCAACCTCGTGGCAGACGTTGTCGCTAAGTACATCGGGAATCAGCCTGCCGACTGCATCAATGAGGACACAGGCGGGCAGCTCACCACCAGTGAGCACGTAGTCACCGATGGACAGCTCCTCGTCGCAGATGAGGTCAATTGCGCGGCGGTCGACACCTTCGTAATGACCGCACAGGATGATGATTTGGTCGAGCTGTGCGAGTTCGGCAGCCTTTTTTTGCGTGAGAACTGCACCTGTAGGCGACATGTAGATGGTTCTGCTGCGCTCATTCTTGGCGATGGCTTTGTGGCAGTCGAAAATTGGCTGCACCGACATGAGCATTCCTCGCCCACCGCCGTAGGGGGTGTCGTCAACTCGGCGGAATTTGTCGGCGGAATAGTCGCGAATGTTGTGCGGCGTGACTGTGAGTGTGCCCGCTTGCTGCGCACGTCCGACTATGCTGGTTGCGCAGACCTGTTCAATCAGCCCGGGAAAAAGGGTGAGGACGTCAAATTTCATTCAAAAAATCCTTCAATAGGCGTGATGTATATACCTTCGCCCAGAATAATGTCGGATACGAACTCATGCACGGACGGTAGAAGCACAGTTCCGTGTTCTGTCGCGATTTCGTATAGATGTGTGGGCGTATTGGTGTTGATATTCGCCAGTTTGCCATAGATTCTGCCGCTATTCTTGTCGATAATGGGCAGCCCGATGAGGTCGACGATAAAGTAGCTGTCCTCGGCGACGGGCAAATCCTCACGCCGAGCAAAAAGCATGATGCCATGCAGCTTTTGCGCCTGCTCGATAGTATCGATGCCATCGAATTTGACGCAGACATGGCTCTTGTGGGGGAATGCGCGGGTAATGGTCATTTTTGTGTAGCTTGCACCCTCCGACGGTGTGTCAGCCTGCCCCTCACTTGATGCGGGGTCACGCCCTACGAGTACTTCCTTCAAGTTGCAGATTACGTCCACGCTGTCGCACCACGGTTGGACTTTTACCATGCCGTCAGCTCCGTGGGGAGAGAGGACTTTGCCGATTTCGAGGTAGTTTTGTGTCATGTTGCTCCCGATATTAGTTATGATTCAGCTGCCACACGATGTATTCCATCAGCTGGTTACGCAGAGAGTGCGATGGGTCGATTGCTGTCACGGGTGTGCCGATTAGTGTGTTGTGATACTCTTCTCTGTCCAAATCACGAAGTTCCTCGGGGAATCCCCCATACTCTCCGCGTTCCCAATACGCGCCAGTCAAGTGATTGGTGATTGTCCCGGTATAGCCGCACGAGGACACAACTTGCTCAACTGTTACATTATCGTTTAGGTACAATAGCAAGATATTCGGCATAAATGCGACTGTACTTTGGATAGCAAGAAATGTTCTGCCGTCACTTGCTGTTAGAAAATAAACGCTGTCCCATTCAGATAATGTTTGGACATACTCAAATGTGCCATTTTGGAAACGATGTAGTGTGGAAGGACCGCCAGGATCCATCGCAAACTGTATCTCCCAATGTATAATGAGCATCGGTACTCCCGATTCATCCAACTTCACCAGTTCAAATCCTGTAGCAATACTCATTGATAAAAATTCATGACGCATATCATATTCGTCGTACCAGTAACTGATATTTGAGCGTATAAACAAAGTGTCATCTGCATTCAATCGTTCTCCACTATCAGGGTCACGGAAGATGAAGTTATAGCCATAACCGCTGCTCTCAGGGTTAGTAATCCAATAAACATAGTGCTCCCAGTCATTGCCCCACCAATTAAAATTTTCATAAAATCGGGCATTGCGGAAGATGGGTGTATATTGCGATAGGTATTCCACCAACGCAATTTCCCAATCCTCGGTGGGATTGAATTCGGGCGGGAGTGGAGGCGGCTCAGGTGGAGTGGTCACGCGAGGTGGCTCGGTGATATGAGGAGGTGGAGTCACTTGTCCGACATCGTTCGGGGTGGTGACGTTGGGATAGATGCGCTCAAAAGGAACATATGGGCTGCATGCAGCGACTGCGGCGAGCAGAAAAATGGCAGCTAGGAAGAGATAGATAAGTTTTTTCATGCCTTACTCCTAAAGTGGGTTAATTTATTGCGCAGACGGCATATAGAGACTGAACTTTGACCATGCCATCTGTAACTAACGTGGGAGATAGAATTTTTGCCTATTAGAACGACTCACGGCAAACGTGCAATGGCGTTGTTCATCCATCTGTGACGTCTGACCAAAAAATCGCGCATTTGTTGCACATTTTCGGCGTGAGTTTCCAATCTTGCTATATTAGCCGGGGTGAAGCCTGAACGGCGACCGAGAATATTCCAGCGCTGAAAATTTCGTTCTGCGCTCGGTGCCATCAAAGCTTCACTTGCATTGATTTCATCCAATGCTACTTGCAAAAGCATGTTGCCAACCTCATTCCAGCGTGCGCGGAGTTGTGCCGTGAATCGCGGACAGGTCAAGAGATAGTCCATCCATGTTATGCCCAAACGTCCATCGGGGCGGGACACGCTTGCCCAAGAGTTAGGGTGTGTGTTGTACCACGCAATATTGCCAAAAGCCAAATCAAAATCCCATGGTGGACCCATCCGCAGCAGTCCGCCCGCATCTTTGGTGAAGAAGCAACTGCGACGAAAACTGCTGTCGAAATTAAACGTCAACTCGTGAAGAATGAACCAGTCAATCAGCGAGGGTATACAGATATAGTCCTCATAGTTGGCTAAATTCCGCACTGCCATTTCTGCATTCCATACAAAACTTGTGATAAATTGCATTTGCTCGGGTGTTCGAGCTTCATGATGAGGATATATCACCCATGCCCAAACAAAGGTATCTGTGTTGAAGAAGTGTACATTTCTTTGACCTTGAAAACTATGCGAACCTCCGCCGATTTCAACCAAGAATCCGGTGTCGGCTTCGGTTCCATTGTTAGTCAGCTCCACCCTGCCGTCGCGTACTTCAACTCGCTCAGCAAGGACATAAACGCCCATATAATTGCCATTGAAATACACGTCCACCAGCACAGAGCCGGGCACAAACGCCAAATTGTCCAGCTGCTGCCCCATTGTAAATGCGATATGGTCGCGCATAAGCGAAC
>Ga0123355_10002833_pt1 | contig 24635 bp, 24 predicted proteins | sample TergutEmb28metaG_3_FD_89872 | JGI IMG/M metagenome (GOLD analysis project Ga0123355, IMG submission 89872) | Embiratermes neotenicus P1 segment gut microbial communities from Petit-Saut dam, French Guiana - Emb289 P1 | ecosystem: Host-associated > Arthropoda: Insects > Digestive system > Gut ...
ATGATCCGGCCCCAGCCGCGCGCCGCCATCTGCGGCCCGAACCGCTGTCCGAGCAGGAACGGCGCGGTCAGGTGAAGCTCCAGCATCAGGTCCCAGTGTTCCTCCGACAGCGACTCGAGCGGCGGGCGGAGGTTGACGCCAGCGCAGTTCACCAGGATGTCCGGCTCGCCGAACGCGGCGGATGCCGCGGACGCGGCCCGCCGGGCCTCGGTGCGGTCAGACAGGTCGGCGCTTACCCATGCCGCCGCGCAGTCCGCCTCCCGCAGCGACTTGCAGGTGGCCGCCAGCCTGGTCGGGTCCGGGCTACCAGCACGACCTGGGCGCCGGCCAGGGCAAGCGCGGAGGCCATCGCCTCGCCGATTCCGGAACTCCCGCCGGTAACGACCGCAACCCGGCCCTTAAGCGAGAACAGCTCCGCTAGGAACCCCGTCATGCGGCAATGCCTACCACACAGTAGGCGGCAGCCGCGACGGCAAGACCCCAAATGTGCCTGAACCGTCCCTGAAGAGTTTTTGAACCCCTCACAGGATCGGGCGGGCGCCGATCAGGTTCAGCGCGTGCGCTGCCAGGCGACTGCCGCTGGCCAGGGCCTCCATGGGCGGCTTCTTGTCCAGCCAGGCCGGCAGGAAGCCGGCGACGAACGCGTCGCCCGCTCCGGTTCCGTCGATGACCCGGTCGACCGGCGGAGCGGGGACTCGCACCGGCGGCCGGCCGTTGGCGAAGAAGAGCGCGCCGTCCGCGCCGAGCTTGATGACAACCTGGGGGTACCACGCGGTAAGCACCCGGGCCGCTGCCTCCGGGTCGTCCCGCCCGGTGAGCACCTTGGCCTGCGACACGTTCACGAAGAGCAGCACCGCGTTGGCCGTCAGCTCGAAGAACGGCTCGGCGCCGACCCGGTCCAGCGGTGCCGCGGACGCGCCGTCCACCGACGTGGACATGCCGACCCGGCGGGCGAAGTCAAGCGCCGCAAGCGCGGCCGAGCGTGACCCGTCTGACAGCAGCGTGTACCCGGAGACGTGCAGGTGCGCGCCGGGGACGAACAGGTCGTGCGGCAGGTCGTCGGGCGCGAGCGCGGCGTTGGCCCCGGGATCGGAGAGCATCGTCCGCTCGCCCTTGTGGGTGACCATCACGACGCAGCTCCCGGTGGGCCGCTCGGGGTCCATCACGAGGCGGGCGTCGACGCCGTAGCCCATGAGCTCCATGTCCCGGTTGCGCCCGGCGATGTCCGCGCCGCGGCGGCCGATGAACGCCACATCGGCGCCGTCGGCGGCAGCCCAGGCGGCCACGTTGGCACCGGAGCCGCCACCGTGGGTCGTCACCTTCGCCGGAGTGTCACTGCCGCGGGCGAGCGGCAGCGTCGCATGCGCGACTGTGTCTGTCATCAAGTCGCCAATGACAACGATGCGCGCCATGTCGTCATCACCTCATCATCAAACGGCCATCAGGCTGGGCGGCCCCGAACTCAGCCGCCGCTGCCCTGCGTCCCCGCAGGAGGCTGGCGACCTGAAACCTGATCGGGGACTCCCTACGGTATCTGCCCAGGGCCGCTGCTGGCCACCGCCTCAGCACTAGTTATCTCACTGGTAACCACAATCGATAGCAGTCAGCCAGCAGCACGGACGACTTATCCGGCCAGGAACGACAGCCGCACTTGCCTGTCCGGATTATCCACGTTTACGTCGACGAGCGCGATCGACTGCCAGGTGCCGAGCGCGAGCCGTCCGCCGAGGACCGGGACCGTCGCGTACGGCGGCACGAGCGCCGGGAGCACATGCGAGCGTCCGTGTCCTTGCGATCCGTGCGCGTGCTGCCACCGGTCGTCCGCGGGCAGCAGCTCGGCCAGCGCGGCCAGCAGGTCCTCGTCGCTGCCCGAACCCAGCTCGATCAGCGCGACACCCGCCGTGGCGTGCGGCACGAAAACGTGCAGCAGCCCGTCGTCGCCGCCGGAAGCCGTCCGCGCGAACTTCGCGCATTCACCGGTGATGTCCGCCACCGTTTCCCGGCCGCCGGTCCGTACCCGGATGATCACGCTCTCCATACCGCCGGATCATAGACGTAGGGCGACGCAGCAGCTTCCGGTGCCGCCGGTGACTTACTATCCGTGGCATGACGGAGGCACAGGGGGCGGCCGGCGCGAACCTGCGGCTTGCCAGGCAGGCACGCGGATTCTCGCAGCAGCAGCTTGCTTCCATGGCGGGGGTCAGCAGGCAGGCCGTCTCGGCGGTGGAGTCCGGGCACTCCGACCCCTCGCTGCGGGTCGCGCTCGCGCTTGCCCAGGCCATTGGCGTGTCGGTTGAGGACCTGTTCGGCCCGGGCGAGCCGGCCGCCCCGGTGCCGGCGATAAGCGTCGCCCCGCTGCCGGGCCACCAGGACGCCGACGGGGCCGGCCACGCCCACGGCAGCAGCGGTCACCGCGTGATGCTGGCGCCGGTTGGCGACCGGTTCGTCGCCCTCCCGCTGCGCGGCGACGCGGGGGCCGGCCTCGGCTTCCTGCCGGCCGGCGGCCTCGCCGTCCCGGCCGGACCTGCCGTTGCGAAGGGACTCGCCGTGCCGACTCGACTCGCGGCGCCGTCCGGTCTTCCGGCCGCGTCCGCCACCCCCGCGGTGATCGCCGTCCGCCCGATCGGCCCGCCGCGCCCGACGCTCGTGGTGGCGGGCTGCGATCCGGCGCTGCCGCTGCTCGCCACGCCGCTGTCCCTGGTCGATCCGCCGGTCGCCTTCGCCTGGTGGCCCTGCGGCTCGGCCGAGGCGCTCCGGCTGGCCCGGGCCGGCCTCGTGCACGCGGCCGGAATCCATGCGGACGCCGACGGCACTGCCGTCCGCAGTGCCGGTGTGCGTGCCGCCGCGCCGGACGACGCCGAGGTCATCGGGTTCACCGCCTGGCGCGAGGGACTGACGGTCCGGCCGGACCTTGCCGCCACCGTTACCGGCCTTGACGCTGTCGCCCGGCACCGCCTCCGGATCGTCAACCGGGAGCCCGGTGCTGAGGCCCGCCGTGTGCTCGACGCCGAGCGCGCCCGCCTCGGCCTCGCGCCGGAGGACCTGACCGGCTACCAGACGAGCGCGGCAGGCCACCTGCAGGTCGCGTCGGCGGTCAGCGCCGGCCTGGCCGACGCCGGGGTGGCCAGTGAGCCCGCGGCGCGCGCCTACGGCCTGCATTTCGTGCCGCTCGCGGACGAGACCTTCCGGCTGGTCATTCCGGCCGAGCACACCGCCGCCCGAGAGGTCCAGGCGCTGCGCAAGGTGCTGTCCTCGCCGTGGCTGCTCGCCCAGCTGGCCAGCCTCCCCGGTTACGATCCGGCGACCTGCGGCCAGCCCCTCAACTAAGCGGCGCTGGGACGCGCAGCGTACGCACAGCAGGGCGGCGGGCCGGGCGGCCAGCCGGCCGGGGTCAATTTGTCCGCCGCACCTGTCGCAGCGTTCATAGACGCCAGCCTCGACCTTGCTGAGCGCGGCATCGATCGCGGCCAGCTGTGCACGCGCCCCAGCCAGCAGCGCCGCGACGTGCTGGCGCTCGAAGGCCACCGTGGCACCCTCCGGATCGTGCTCGTCGTCGCTGCCGGCCGAGCCGTCGGCGGCGCTCGCGGCGATCGCGGTGAATTCGCGCTCGAGCCCGCTAATCTGACGCAGCGTCTGGTCACGCTCAGTATTGAGCCTGGTCCTGGGGTCGTCCGATTGGGTCACTTGCGCCGCTTATCATTAAGACAGACAATACGCAGCGTCGGGTGCGCATTGCCCCGGCCAATCCGGCATTGTGAAGGCCTGATGACCCGCTCAGCCACGAAGAGCTTTCCTGTCACGGTGACGCGCCTGCCTGTTACCCGTTGTGAGATCTGCCGGCGCACCGTCGCCTACCGGCCCGGTCAGGCGAGTGCGGCGCTCACCAAGCACTACCAGCTCGTGCACAAGGACGCGCTCGGCGCGAAGCCTGCGAGCACCCACCAGGAGTAAGCCCACCGGTACCGCGCCGGGACGGATACGCGCCCCGGCGGGGTACCGACGGCCCTGGCTGCTCGCTCAGTGCCCGTAGACGGGCGTGAGCAGCCCGCGTGCGATGGTGTGGAACCGCAGGTTGAACCCGGCTACGGCCGGCGTGACGTCCGAGTCGATGCCCAGCGTTTCAACGTCAAGCGCGTGCACGGCGAAGATGTACCGGTGCGGCTCGTCGCCCTGCGGCGGGGCCGCGCCGCCGAAGTCTTTCGTCCCGTAGTCGTTGCGCACGTGGAACGCCCCGTCAGGCAGCCTGCCCCCAGCCAGCCCGGCGCCCGCCGGCAGCGATGTCACCGACGCCGGGATGTCAATCACCAGCCAGTGCCAGAACCCCGACCCGGTCGGCGCGTCCGGGTCATAGCAGGTGACCGCGAAGCTCTTGGTCGCCGCCGGGAATCCGGACCAGGACAGATGCGGTGAAACGTTCTCCCCGCTCATGCCGAAGCTGTTGTAGACGTGCTTGTTGCTCAGGTGCGCGCCTTCGGCGACATCGTCACTTGTCACGGTGAACGACGGAACTGGCGGCAGGAAATCGTAGGGATTCGGCGCCCGGTTGGCCATGTGCTACCTCCTTGTAACCGCGTTTCCCCAACGCTATAGGAGCACTTCCGCACCTGACCGGGCCCCGTCGCAGAAAGCGGCCGGCCGCACTACACGGGCGGGTTCGGCTTTACCCTTATTGCCGGATCTGATTAGTCCCGGGCGGACGGCCGCCGTACCTCTGCGGTCCGTGAACCCGGAGTGACGTAGGACGGCAGGTGACGATGGCGATCCGCGGGCAAGTGCGGCGGCGCCGCTCGCGCCGGTGGGCGCGGGCGCGCAGGCGCGCGCGGCTGGCGGTGCCGCGGTCGCCGGCCGCACGCCGTGCCCTGCTTGCCGCCGCGCTGCTCGCCGTCGTGCTCTTCCCCGTGCCAGGGCTTGCGGCGGGCGGCCAGCCGCCGCAGCCCGGCTGCCACGGCTGTCGCACCCAGCCCGCGACGGTGCAGGACTGGGCCGCCCCGCTGACCGGCCCCTGGCAGGCCGGAAACGCCGCGGGCGGCACCGTGCCGGCCAGCGGCCAGGCCTACGTGGCGGTGGGCAACGGGCTCGCGGTGGTCGGTGACGGCCTGACGCTGACCGCCTTCGCGGCCACCGACGGCGCGCAGCGCTGGCAGGTGACCCTGAACGCTCCAATAGGTTCCGCAATCATCTCGGTACGTGCCTGGCCAGGTGTCATCACGGCAGGGGTGCTGTCCGCCGATGGCCAGACGCGCGACGAGGTAGTCCTCGACGCCTCGACCGGCCAGCCGCTGCGGGAGTACCGGGCGGCGCTTTTCGGCGGCGCGGTCGCGGCCTCCGCATCGACGACCGTCGTGGTCGGCCCGACCTCCGTGACCTGCTACAACAACGCCACCGGCCGGGTGCGCTGGCGACGCTCGATCGGCGCGGGCCAGTCCTGGCGCGCGGACGGAAACACGCTTTACGTGGCCCAGGCCGCCGGCGGGTACCTCGGGTCCTCGCCGGTGACCGCCCTCACCGTGATCAACCTTCCGACCGGGGCCGAACGAACCCTGGGTTCCCCGCTCGGCAACCCCTTCTCCGGCACCCTGGCGCTAGCGGCCGACGGTGCGGTGGTCTTCGCCTCCGACGATGGTGTGACGGCCTACAGCGGGTCCACGGGGGGTGAGCTCTGGTCGATGCCGGCCGTGGTTCCCGAGGGCACCGACCCCACGGCGGACTTGATCTACCTGACGTCGGCTGATGGCACGCTGACCGGTGTCGACCCGCTGACCGGGGCGGTCAGGGCGTCGGTGTCCGGGTCCACGGCCGGCGGCGCCGCGGGGATGTACGTGGTCCGTGCGGGGGTCGCACTGGGCCTCGACAGCGGTGCGAACGGCGAGGCATGGGGCCTGCGGGTGGCGTCCGGCCGGGTCACCTGGACCTCGCCGCAGCTTCCCTGGCCGCACTTCTTCTCCGACCTGTCCGGGCTCGGCGGCAGCGCCGACGTCTCCGGTGACGAAGTGGTGGTAGCGGCCTGCCCGCACCTGGCCGCCACCGGGAACGTGTGCGCCGACCCGGAGCTGGTGGCCTTCACCCTCTGAGCCATCCCTGCTGCCAACCCGGATTATGCGCGGGGGACCGGGTAGACCCCGTGTTATATGAGAGTGACGGAACGATCACATAGCGCGACCAGCTGGTTCAAGCACATGGTCCCGCGGGTGCAGCGCCTGGGGCCGGAGGCAGTTGACGCGGCGGACCGGTCCCAGCGCCGGTGGCCCGTCATCGGCTTTCCGCTGGCGGTCCTGTCGAAGTTCAACCAAGATCAGGCGGGCAACCTCGCCGCGCTCATCGCCTATTACGGGTTCATCGGGATCTTCCCGCTGCTGCTTCTGCTGACCGCAGTGCTGGACGTGCTGCTGAAGAACGACCAGCACTTGCGCGACCAGCTCATCAACTCGGCGCTGTCCCAGTACCCGCTCATCGGGCCGCAGATCAAGGCGCAGACGCATTCGCTCCCGGGAAGCGGCCTGCCGTTCCTCTTCGGCGCCATCTTCCTGCTGTTCGGCGCCCTCGGCGTCGCACGAGCGATGCAGAACGCGCAATGCACGATCTGGGGCATCTCCAGGGACCGTCGGCCTCCGTTTCCGCTGGCAATGCTATGGAGCCTGGCGCTGATTCTCGCGGTCGGCATCGGGTTCATCGCGACCACGTTCCTGTCGGGCCTGGCGGGGGGCGCAGGTCACGGGGCGTTCAGGGGAGCCGCCTCGCATGTCGCAGCGATCGCGATCTCGCTGGTTGTGAACATGGGCATGTTCTGGCTTAGCTTCTGGCTGGCCACCATGCGCATGGTGCGCTGGCGTGACCTGCGGATCGGTGCCGTGATCGCGGGTGTGGTGTGGACCGTGCTGCAGCTGGCCGGCGGCTACGTGGTAGCTCATCAGCTGTCCCGGGCCCACGACCTTTACGGTACGTTCGGCCTGGTGCTCGGCCTGATCGCCTGGCTCTACCTGCAGGCGGAGGTCACCCTGTATGCGGCCGAGGTAGACGTTGTCATCGCCAAGCGGCTGTGGCCGGTCCCGCTCCCCGGTGCCGATGAGGAGGAGGCAGGCGTTGGCTCGGCTGCCGCGGGCGCGTCCGAGCCTGCCCGGGCCCCGAATGCGGCCATGTCGGGTGCCGGCAGACCGCAGGGGGACCCATCGGATGCGGGCCCATCGGATGCGAGCACAGCCGAAGGCGCTGACAAACCCGCGGCAAGGCCCGGCGTTCCCGGACCGCGGCGGGCGGGGGAGGATAGAACGGGATCAACCGTGCAAGGTGACGGCAAGACAGGGACGGGCGAATGACAGACACGCCGCACGTTGTCATCGTCGGGGCCGGTTTCGCGGGCCTTTCCGCAGTGAGCAGCCTGCGCAAGGCGGGCATCGCGGTGACCATCATCGACAGGAACCTCTACAGCACGTTCCAGCCGCTGCTGTACCAGGTGGCGACCGGCGGGCTGAACCCCGGGGACGTCTCCTATCCGGTCGGCGGCTTCACCGCCAGGCGTTCCGCCCGCTACTTGCGCGGCGATCTTGCCGCGATCGACGTGAAGGCACGGCGGGTCCGGCTCGAGGACGGACGGGAGGTCGGCTACGACTACCTGATCCTCGCGACTGGGGTGGCGGCGAATTACTTCGGCGTGCCGGGAGCCGAGGAGAACACCTTCGGGCTCTACACCCGCGCCGACGCTATCGTGCTGCGCGACCACATCATGAACGGGTTTGAGCGGCTCAGCGCCGACCCGGACGGCACCCGGGAGTTCGCGGTCACCGTGGTCGGCGGCGGGGCGACCGGGGTCGAGCTCGCGGGCACCCTCGCCGAGCTCCGTGGCGACGTGATTCGCGCCACATTCCCCGACGTTGACCCAGGCCGTCTGCACGTCACCCTCATCGAGATGGCGCCGCAGCTGCTGATGCCGTTCCACCCGAAGCTCCGCGACTACACCAGGCGTCAGCTGGCCGACCGGGGCGTGGACATCCGCATCTCCACCCGGATCCGGGAGGTCGCGCCCGACCGGGTGCTGCTCGCCGACGGGACGGAACTGCCGAGCGACCTGACGGTCTGGGCGGCCGGCGTGGCGGCGCCGGACGCGGTCAAGGCGTGGGGCCTGCCGCAGGGCGCAGGCGGGCGGCTGCTGGTCGACCCCGACCTCCGGGTTCACGACACTGACCGGATCTTCGCCGCAGGCGACATCGCGATCGACTCCGAGAATCCTTCCCCGCAGCTGGCGCAGCCAGCGCTGCAGGAGGGCACGCACGCCGCCGAGCAGGTGCTCCGGCTCGAGCGCGGCGAGCCGACCCAGCCGTTCGCCTACCACGACAAGGGCATCATGGCCACGATCGGTCGCAGGTCCGCGGTCGTGCAGCTGGCCAGGGGCGCCCGCATCACCGGGACGCTGGCCTGGCTGGCCTGGCTCGGCCTGCACCTCATGTACCTGCTCGGCTACCGGAACCGGGTCGCGACGCTGATCAACTTGTCCTGGCGCTACCTCGCCTGGGGGCACGGCGGCGGGGTCATCGTCGGTGACGAGCCGTCCGAGCCGCTCCCCGGCGAGGCCAGTGCTCAGCCGGCACTCAGGCAGGGCGAGTAGTCTCGTCTGCCATGAACCCGAGGATCCCCCGTACCTGGGGTGGCATGAGGCGTGCCACTGTGCTTGGGACCGTACTCGCTGCGGTGCTGGCGACGGGCGCGCTGGCCGGCTGCGCTGGCACCGCGGCGCAGTCACAGTCTGCCGTTCCCCCGATGAGCGCGGCCAGCCAGGCGGCCATGGCGAACCCCAACCTCGACACCGGCACGTCGCTCGGCAGCAAGCCGGCACCGGACTTCACGCTGGTTAACCAGTTCGGCCAGCAGATGAAGCTCAGCCAGTTCCGCGGCCGGGTCATTCTCCTGTCGTTCGAAGACTCCGAGTGCACGACGGTCTGCCCGCTGACGACCCAGTCGATGGTGATCGCGAAGGAACTGCTCGGCAAGGCCGGCGACTCGGTCCAGCTGCTCGGCATCGACGCGAACCCGGACGCCATATCGGTGGCCGACGTGCGGTCCTACTCCCAGGCGCACGGCGTGATCAACCAGTGGGACTTCCTCACCGGGACGCTGCCGCAGCTGAAGTCGGTGTGGCAGTCCTACAACATCGCGGTGCAGGTCGAGGCGGGGCAGATCGACCACACGCCCGCGCTGTACGTGATCAACCAGCAGGGCACGCTGGAGAAGGTTTACCTGACCCAGATGGCGTACTCGAGCATCACTCAGTCCGCCCAGGTGATCGCGAGCGAGGTCTCCAGCCTGCTGCCGAGCCATCCGAAGGTATCCAGCCTTGAGTCGCTCGGGGCCATTCCCGGACAGACCCCGGCCGCGAGCATCACGCTGCCGTCGGCCGCTCCGGTGGCGGGCGGCAGCGGACCCACCGCCTCCGCGCCGGTGACACTCGGACCGGGCAAGGCCCGTCTCGTGGTCTTCTTCGCTACCTGGCTCACCGAGACCTCGGACCTGAAGGCCGAGCTGACCGGTCTCAACGCCTACGCCAAGGACGCGGCCAGCAAGCACCTCCCGGCGCTGACCGCGGTCGACGAGACGGTAACCGAACCTTCGGCCCAGGCGGTGACCGGCTACCTGCAGCAGATAGGCCCGCTGTCCTACCCAGTCGGCCTGGATGAGACGGGCCGGGTGGCGGACGGGTACGGCGTGCAGGACCAGCCGTGGCTGGTGGTTGTGAACTCCAGTGGCAAGATCACCTGGCAGCACGACGGCTGGGTGCCGCTCGCCCAGCTGGAGCAGGCGGCGCAGGCACACGCCTGACGGCCAGGCCGGGCTAACCCCGCCCTGAAGGACGGGGCTAGCGCCCGGATTACCGGCCATGCGCTGAACGTGGCGCTGGCGGCGATCAAGCCCGGCTCGCCGGTGACCCGGAGTTAGTCGCGCCGCAGCGCAGGCCGGCCCGGCGGGCCGGCGGATTCCCGCCCGGTCATCTCAAGCAGCAGCCCGGTCGCGTCCAGGTGCCTGGCGATCGGGCCGATCACCGGGGCAGGCAGGAACTGCGGGCCGCCCGGCCAGCCGTGCCCGCCGCCCTCGATCCGGTAGAGGGTGACGGAGTGGCAGCCTGGTTTGGCCCAGGTCATGCACGTCACCGGTGGATCGTCGGCGGACGGCATGGGCAGCTGCGTGCTGACCGGCCCGGCCGGCTGCCCGGTGTCGTCGGGCGTGATCCCGTTCGCCAGCGCCCAGTCGGCGGCGAGCTCCTCCGCGCCGGTCACGATGTCCTCGCCGGGCCGTTCCCCGTGCCGGACGGCGCGCCGCTTCAGGACCAGGCCGGACAGCCCGCCCCTGGTCAGCCGACCGCCCGCATAGGGCGCGGTGCGGTCCCCCGTCCCGATGACGAGGGTCATGCTGGCGGGCAGCCGCGGTACCGGGGCGAGGCGGCGGCTGAACTCAAGCCCGGTGCCCGCCACCAGGAAAAGGCCGGTCACCGGTAGCAGGCCATGCCGGGCGAGGTGCTCGGCGTACCGGGCGCCCTGTGATGCCCCGGCGAGGAAGACCGGCCAGGAACTGGCCGCGCCGCGCCCTTCCAGGTGGCCCGCGAGGTCGGCAAGAAACCGCGCGTCGTCCAAGCCGGGTTCCTCCGCGGGTGGCCGGGCGGGATGCCAGCCACCCTTCCAGCCGTCGGGGAAGACGACGGTCACGCCGGCCGCGGGGCCGCGCTGGGCGAGACCGCTGATCCAGGCCATGCCCTTTCCGTCCATGCCCGACCCGTGCAGCGCGATCAGCAACGCGGGCGGTGCCTGCCCTGGCTGCCGCGCGGCCCGCGCGAGCCAGTAGGTCCGCCGCACGCCCGCTACCGCGATCTCCCCGCGCTCCAGCTCGCCGATGCCGCGTCCGGTCATGCGCAGAAGCGTAGATTCACGCCGCCGTCGCGCGCTGGACTTACGCGATTTGCTGAGCCGCAACAGAGCCCGACTTGCTTGCGCAGAGGTTCTGTATTAGAACTAATAATAGTTCTGTAGCAGATTGAGTGCGGAGAAGTGATGACGCGAACTGCCTGGAGTTTCGCTGAAGAGAACCTGCTGTGGTAGCGCTGCTGCGCGAGCCGGCCAGGCCTGCCGTGATCCGCGAGCACCCGCTCGCACCCTGGTTCGCGGTGGCCACGGTGTGCTTCGGCGCGTTCATGGGCCAGCTCGACGCCAGCGTCGTCACGGTGGCGTTTCCGGCGCTCCAGCGGCAGTTCGGCGCCGGACTCGCGTCAGTCCAGTGGGTCTCGCTGAGCTATCTGCTCGTGCTCACTGCGCTGCTTGTCCCGGCCGGACGCTGGTCCGACCGGACCGGCCGGAAGCTCATGTACCTGTACGGATTCCTCGTCTTCGCCGCCGCGTCGGCCGCCTGCGGCCTGGCGTCCTCCCTTGGCATGCTGGTCGCATTGCGCGTGGTTCAGGCGGCGGGCGCGGCGATGCTCCAGTCGAACAGCGTTGCGCTCGTGGTCACCAGCGTCCCGGATCGCACCAGGCGGGCGGCGCTCGGTGTGCAGGCCGCCGCGCAGGCGATCGGCCTGGCATCCGGCCCGGTGGCCGGCGGTCTGCTCGTGGCCGCGGTCGGCTGGCGCTGGGTCTTCTTCCTGAACGTCCCGGTCGGCGTGATCGCGATGGTGGCCGGGGTGTACCTGCTCCCGCGAACCCGGGGACTGGCGGGTCGCATTCACGGTGCCGGAGATCACGGTGCCAGACATCACAGTGGCGGTAGTCACCGGGCCCGCGTCCACGCGGTGGGTCATCGCCCCGCGGACTCGCTCGCCGTCGGTAGCGCCGATGGCGCAGCGAGTGCCGCCGCTCGCAGCGGCGCCGATCTCGGCGGGACGGGTCTGCTGACCCTCGCGGTGGCGGCCGGGATGCTGGCCATGTCCAGTCTGTCGGGCCTCGGCTTCCCGGCCTGGGCGATAGCGGTGTGCGCGGTCGGATCCGTCGCCGCCTGGGTGCTCCTGGTCAGGCACGAGCGGCGGTGCGCGGCACCGTTGCTCGATTTGCGCGCCATGGCGGCATCGGGGGTCGGCCCGGCGCTCGGCGGCGCGCTGGCCGCGTACCTGGTTCTATTCGGTCCGCTGGTGCTTTTCCCGCAGATCATCACGGCCGAAGGCGGCAGCGCCCTGTACGCCGGGCTGCGGCTCACGTCGCTCCCCGCCGGGTTCGGCCTCGCCGCTGCCACCGCGGACCGGGTGCTCCCCGCCCGCTGGCCGAACAGGTACCGGTGCGTCGCGGGCGGGATACTCGCCGCCGGGTGCGCCGCGGCGCTGGCGGTACCCGTGCCGCATGCGATATCAGTGGTGCTGCTCGGCCTGCTGGGCGTGGGCCTCGGCGTCTACACCCCGGCGAACAACGCCGAGATCATGGCCGCGGTCCCCGCCCGGGACGCGGCCGCGGCAGGCGGGATGGTGAACATGACCCGGGGAATCGGTACCGCGCTCGGCGTGATGGTCGTGGCGCTCGGTCTGCATGCGGCGGCCCTGCTGCGGTGGCCGGACGGCGGGCGGACGCTGTCAATGGCGGCACTGGCCGTGGTGGCGCTCTTCGGGACCTGGGCCGCGCTCAGGTCTAAACCAGGCGGCAGCCGGCTGACCGGACTGGCCGGCGGATCAGGCGCTCCGGGTATCCCGGGGGGTGAGATCTCGTGACGACGGGCAACTCACGCGGCGGAGGCGGCGGCACCGGCGAGTCAGGAACACACGGGTCACACGGGTCGCAGCCCGACGGGCTGGCGGAGGGCATCGCCAGGCTTCGCCGGGCGCTGCGGCGCGGCGCCCGCGTCGCCGACCCGGGGAACACCCTCGCGGTCGCCCAGCTTGAGCTGCTCGGCGCGGTCGTCGAGCATCCGAAATCCCGCCCCGGGCAGCTGGCAAGGCAGCTGAACATGCGGCCGAACACGGTCACCACGATCGTCAATGCGCTGACCGCCAGGGGGATGCTCGACCGGGTGACCGCGGCCGACGACAAGCGCGCCGTCGAACTGACCGCGACCGAGGCGGGCCATGAGGCGGTGCTCGCCTGGCAGGCTACCAACGCTGCCGTGCTGCACCTGGCGCTGTCGTCGCTGCCGGCCAGGCAGCGCCGCGCCCTGGCCGCTGCGGTCCCGGCGCTGGATGCCCTCGCGACGGCGATCGACCGCCTCGCCGATACCCCGGCCGTCGCGGCCGAGCCAGACGACTGATCCCGCGGCGTTTCACAGCCGGTATTCGGCGGCCGCCAGCGACCAGGCCGGATCGAGGCCGCCGTTGCCCGGAGCCCGCGGAGCGGTCACCAGGCTGATACTGAACATGTCCGGACGGAGCACGGTGGCGGTCAGCCCGGCGGGTCCGCTCTCCGTGTCCTGGCGGGAGAGCACCGTGACGAGCACGGCCAGCTGACCGGACCGCAGCCGCAGCCGCCTGGCAACCGATATCGGTGGCAGGTCCATCTGAATGGACACCGCCCACGGCCGGCTGGACTGGCCGGATTCCGGCGGCGGGCCCGGCGCCCCTCGGCTCGGCGATGTCCCAGGATCCGCCTCGCCGCTGACCGTCGTCTGGTCCGTGGCAGGCGGCCTGACCGGCAGCGTGCCGCCGTTGGCCGCGGCCGCCAGCCAGGCTGCCAGGTCTGGCGGTTGCGTCAGGTGCCTGGCCAGGTAGGTAGTGGATACGGCTGCGGGCGCGCCGTCCACCGCCCAGACGAGGCGCAGTACGCTGACCGGCTCGCCCGACATGACCCGGAGCGCGGCGGCGGCCGCCTCAGGCGCAGGCTGCCTGGCTGCCCCGTAGCTCAGGCAGGTGAGCCTCCGGCCCAAGGGGTCGACGATCGCACTCAGACCGCCGAGTCCGTCGACGGAGATCAGGTAGTCGGCCGGGCTGGCCCGGTAGTAGTGGCCGTCCGCCGACTGGCGGGCAAGTTGCCTGGCGACGAGTTCGTCGAAGACCGCGCGCACCTCGTCGGTGCCCACGTTGTGCCGCCGGGCGAGCTCCGACGCCCGCGGCAGCCGCCATCCCGGCTCGTGGTTGATAAGCGACGCCGCGATCCGCTCGACGAGGACGCTCAGTGCCCCGTCCGGCCCAGGCGGCTCGCCGCCGTAACCCGGCGAGGACGTCCCGCGCTCGGCCCCGTCCGGCATCGGCCCCCCTCCGGGCCGCCGGCCGGGGGGAAATGGCGGGTGCTCGCTCGGAGCTGGCATGCTCACTCCGCGTGCCGCCTGGACAGTGCGACCACCACCCTGCCGATGAGAATAAGCAGTAGGACGATGACGAACAGCAGCAGCGCCGCGTCATACGACAGGTCCACCGACGACGCGGTCGGCTCGTCGTAGAACGCCCAGATGGCGTAGGTGAGGTAGCCCACGGGGGAGTGCGTGAGCGACAGCGACGGGTTGCTGACCGACCAGTTCGCGGTGTAGAGCAGCGGCGCGGTCTCGCCCACCGAGACGGCGAGCGCGATCAGCAGGCCGGTGACGATTCCGGGCATGGCGGACTTCAGCACGATCTTGCGGAGCGTCCAGCCCAACGGGATGCCGAGCGCCTCGGCGCCCTCCCGGTAGGAGGTGGGCACCTGCGCGAGCGACGTCTCCACGGACTTGGTGATGTACGGGATGGCGAGCACCGACAGCACCAGCACCGCGGGCAGCAGGCCGTACCCCCAGTGGAACTTGACGACGAGGGCGACGTACCCGACGTAGCCGAGGACGATCGACGGGATGCCCGCGAGCACCTCGTAACAGCCGCGGAGGATGCCCTGCCGCCGGCCGGTGGCGAACTCGGCCAGGTACAGCCCGGTCAGCAGGCTGATGGTGCCTGCGACGATGAGCACGCCGAGGGAGATCACCAGCGTCCCGGTTATCGCGTTCTCGAGACCGCCGCCGTTGCCGCTGGTCACGCTGGTCAGCACGCTCCACTGCCAATGCGGAACCGCTCGCGCGATCACGCCCGCCGCAAGCCAGACGGTGGGACCGATCACCACGATCAGGCAGAGGAAGCACAGTCCCCAGAAGAAGAGGTTCGCGGCCCTGCGGCGGGCGGATACCCGCGGCATGAAGCCGGGGGGCAGCGCCTCCGGGCGGGCGCCCCTGCTTCCGTTGGCCCAGTTTCGGGGTGTACTGCCTTCGGCGGCCATCACAGCCCCCTTCCGACGGGCAGCGCGGTGCCCGAGACCCTGCGCACGAGCAGCCGGGCGGCGATGTTGACGATCAGCGTGATGACCATCAGCACCAGGGCGCACTCCGCCAGGGTTTTCAGCCAGAAGCCGGTGGCCTCGCCGAGCGCGCCGTCGAGCTGGTTGACGATGGTGGCGGCAAAGGTGGTCATCGCGGCGTAGATGTTGGACGGGTACTGGCCCGTGATGGAACCGGAAACCATGGCGACGGCGATCGTCTCGCCGAGCGCGCGGCCCAGGCCAAGGACGACCGATCCGATGATGCCGGCCCGGACCCACGGGATCGTGACCCGGCGGGCGCACTCCCAGTCCGACATGCCGAGCGCGAGCGCGCCCTCCCGTGGCAGGATCGGCACCTGCCTGAACAGGTCTCTGGTGGTCGCGGCAATGATCGGGATGACCATGATCGCCAGCACGAGGCCCGAGTTGAGCAGGCCCAGCCCGGTGCCGCTGCTGCCGGAGAAGTAGCTGAGCACGGGGACGTCGGGCATGTTCCGCGCGATCACCGATGTGATGTGCTGGGAGACGAACGGTCCGAAGGTCAGCACTCCCCACAGCCCGATGATCACACTCGGGATCCCGGCGAGTAGCTCAAGGAACAGGCCGATCACGTAGCTCACCCGCTGCGGCAGGCGTTCCACGATGACCAGCGCCGCCCCGATGGACACCGGGACCGCGATGATGAGCGCGATGGCCGAGCTGGCCAGCGTCCCGATGATGAGCGGTCCCGCGCCGAAGTCGGAACCCTGCGGGTGGGGAATGCCGTCGGTGGTGATGACCGCGCCGTAACCGGACCCTGGGTTCCACGCGCTCGAGGAGAAGAACGACCAGCCGTTCAGCCGGATCGCCGGCAGCGCCTCAAGGACGAGCGAGACGACGATGAAGGCCAGGGCGAGCGCCGGGATCAAGGCGCCCACCCCGCCGAGCACGCGGATGGGCAGGCCGTCGGCTAGCCGAGCGCGAAGTCCTGCGCTGGCCGGCCGGGGAGACGGGCCGGAGCCCGCCTCCCCGCCGCGCGCCCGCGCTGCCGCGGGATCGGTCATGTCAGCTGCCGATCTTCGCGATCAGCGCCTCGGATGCCGTCAGCGCTACCTGCGGCAGCGGCTGGAAGTTCACCTGGGTCAGGTACTTGGAGCCGTTGCCCGCGGTGATTGCCCAGTACAGCAGGGCCTTGATGTCCTGCGCCTTGGTCGCGCTCGACTGGCTGGAGTTCACGATGGCGTACTCGTAGTTGATGATCGGGTAGGCACCGGACGCGGAGCTGTCGATCAGCGAGATCGCCCCGCTTGCCGGGATCGTGGCGAAGCTCGACGCCGCCGCCGCGATCGTGCCGCTGGTCGGCAGTTCGTACTGCCCGCCTCCGTTCGATAGCTGCGCCTCGCCGAGGCCAGCCTTGGTGGTGTCGGACTTGTAGCTGATGCCGATGTAGGCGATGCAGCCCGGGTTGGCCTTGCAGCCGGTCACCATGCCGCTGTTGCCCTTGAACGCCAGCTCGCTGGATACCTTCGGCCAGGCGACCGAGGTGTCGAAGCCCACCGAGCTCGACCACGCTGAGTCCTGCTTGGACAGGTAAGAGGTGAACAGGAACGTGTCACCGGAGCTGTCGCTGCGGTGCAGCGGTACCACCTTCATCGCCGGGAGCTTGACCCCGGGGTTGAGCGCGGCGATAGCGGAGTCGTTCCACATCGTGATCTTGCCCGTGTACATCCCGGCGAGGATCGTGCCGTTGAGCTTCAGGTTGCCCGACACGTCCGGCAGGTTGTAGTTGATCATCTGCGCCGAGATCGCCAGCGGGATGTTCTCCAGCGTCGGGTACTTGGTGTTGTCGGCGGGGGACAGGTACGCGTCCGACGCGCCGATGTCCGCCGTCCCGCCCGCGGCCGAGGAGATGCCCGTACCCGAGCCGGTCCCGGCCGTGGTGATCGTGACCTGCGGGAACGCCGTCTTGTAGTCGGGCACCCAGAGGTTGAACAGCGGGTACAGGAGCGTGCTGCCGGTCTCGGAGAGCGATGCGGAGGACGCGGACGGAGCCGTCGGCAGCGCGGCCCCTGTCGACGACGCGGGAGACGCCGAAGACGAGGACGCGGGCGTGGACGGCGGCGCGGAGGTAGCCGGCGTGCTGGAGGACGTCGACGAGGAACTGCTGCAGGCCGCCAGAGCGGCCCCGGTCAGCAGGACGAGAGCAGGAATGACCAGCGCCCGGAGGGCGCGGCGTGAAACGGGCGGTCTGGTAGCCACCGTGGGATACTCCTTTTGTCAGCTGCCCCTTGCGGGGTGTTCGCAGGGTTACCGGTGCGGGATGGGTTCTGTGCCGCTCGCGGACGCTCGCGGCAGCTGGCCCCGCCAGCCACGCGCTAAACGCGGCGGGCGGTCCTTCCCTCCGGGCGTTGCCGCGCCCGGGGGGAAGCCTTTAATCAGCCGAAGTGGCCGCCGATGTACTGGGCGGTCTCCTCCTCGGCGGGGCTGGAAAAGATCTGGTCGGTGTCGCCCTGCTCAACGAGACGACCCCGGTTGAGGAAAACGGTGCGCTGCGCCACCCGCACCGCCTGGGCCAGGTTGTGGGTGACGATCACGACGGTCAGCTCCGGGACCAGGCCGCGGATCAGCGTCTCGATGGCCTCCGTGGTTACCGGGTCCAGCGAGGACGTCGGCTCGTCGAGCAGCAGCACGCCGGGTTCGACGGCGAGCGCCCGCGCCAGGCAGAGCAGTTGCTGCTGCCCACCGGAAAGCCGGAACGGCGACTCGCCCAGCCGGCCGGCCACCGCGTCGAAGAGCCCCACCTGGCGAAGCCGCCGCTCGGCGATTTGCCGCAGTTCGGCGCGCGGAAGTCGTCCCTGGGCTCGCACCCCGGCGACGACGTTGTCTTCGATAGACATGGGGAACGGGTTGGGCCGCTGGAACAGCATGCCAACCTTGCGGCGCAATGCCATCGGATGAACGGCCGGTGACCAGATAGACACCCCGTCAAGCGTGACGTCGCCATCGCGGCGGTAGCCGCTGATCTTGTCGTTCATCCGGTTCAGCGTGCGCAGCAGGGTGGATTTCCCGGATCCGGTGGGTCCGAGCAGTGCCGTGATCTTGCCGGGCTGGAAGTCAGTGGTCACCCCCGCCAGCACGGTGTGCTGCCCGAACCCCAGTGTCAGCTCAGCGGCTGACATCGCGGCCGGGCGGATCCCGCCGCCTAGGTCGCTCACGTCGGCCGCGGCTTGTCCGTCCAGCTCGGCCTCCTCGCTGTCTTGTGGCACTTGTCGCCTCGCCTTGCCAGATGTAGACGCCAGTTGTAAACGCCGCACTCCGGCCCATCCGGCGCGGATGCCCCTATTTCTATGGAGTTCAGATGAATAGCGGATGAATTGGCGTTTAACTGCGAGCGGATGTGAGCTTTTGATTTATCTCTGGAACAGAATAGAAATTACTTCTATCACAGATAGGAAATTGGTTCTATCCCAGAGCTAACGCGAGGTGCCGCCCCGCGCGGGCTCTGCTCAGTCGCCCGCATTGGCGCGCTCAACGGCCGTCCACGGCGGCCATGGCCTGCCGGTTCGTGTTGCAGCGGTAACCGGCACAATGGGTGACCGGGACGTACCACGGCACGTTCGGAGGGGAGCCGGTTCGAATGTCATGGGCTAGTCGCCTCGCCGAGCTGCTGCCGGGGACAGTCGACCGGGATACCGGCGGCACTGAGCCGGATCCGAGGTTCACCTTCGCGAATGAGCGCACGTTTCTCGCCTGGAGCCGGACGGCGCTCGCCCTCGTCGTAGCGGGTCTCGGCATTGTCCAGCTGCTCCCGCCGTTCCCGGGCGTCCCGGCTGGCCGTCACCTGCTTGGCGTGCCGCTGATCGTGCTCGGCGCGGTGCTCTCGATCGTCGCCTACAGCGAGTGGGTGCGCAACCAGCGCGCGCTGCGCCGCGGCGAGCCGCTGCCGCGGTCGATCATGCCGTGGATCCTCGCCGCGACGATCACCATCATGGCGGTCATCTCCGCCATCGTGCTGCTCATCTCAGCCCTGCGATGACGGCCGATCACCCGGATCCGGCGGGCGACGGCCCGGAAGAGCGCGACCCCGGACTGGCCCGGGAGCGCACCTCGCTGTCCTGGACGAGAACTGCGATCTCGTTCGCCGCCCTCGGCGGGGTAGTGCTCAAGGAGAACGTGATCACCGGCCTGATCATCCTGGCGATCGCCCCGGTCATCTGGGAGCTCGGCCGGGTCAGCAGGGGGAGCGAGCCGGCGGCCGGCTCCAGGTACGTGGGGGCCACCCGGCTGTTCCTGATTGCTGTCGTGATCGCCACGGTGGCAGTGCTGTGCCTCTTCATCGCCATCTTCGGCAAGTCCGTCCCCGGCGCCCTCCGCTGACCCTGGTGCAGGTCTCGGCTTGGCCGGTGCACCCGCCATACCCGGGCGGCAAGACCTGTCGGCATAGTTGGCTCATGACTAGCAAGCGCTCCCGGCCGCGGACCGCCGAGCTGCTCGACCTCGCGCCGCATCCCGAGGGCGGCTGGTACCGCGAGACGTGGCGTGCCGGTCCCGAGTCGCACCCGGACGGGTACCCGGGCCCGCGGGCCGCGGCCACCGGCATCTACTTCCTGCTGAACCCGGGGGAGGAGTCCGCCTGGCACCGGGTCCGCTCGGACGAGGCGTGGCTCTGGCACTCCGGCGGCCCGCTCACCCTGCTCGACGGCGGCGAAGGAGACCGCCCCGCCGGGAATCCGGGCGCCATCACCCTCGGCCCGGACCTCGAGTCCGGCCAGCTGCCACAGCACGTCGTCCCGGCCGGTCACTGGCAGTCCGCACGGCCCGCCGCGGACCAGGAGGTCCTGGTCAGCTGCGTGGTATCGCCCGGCTTCGACTTCGCCGACTTCACCATGCTTTGACGCGCCCGGCTCGAAGCGGCCAGTCATTTGTTGCCTGGCCTGGCTCGATGGGACTCATCATTGCGCGGGGAAGGCGGCGGCCAGTGCCGCGGCGATCAGCTCCGCACGGTGGACGTAGCCGTTTGACGTGTAGTGGATGCCGTCATTGATGAACCAGGAGTTCTGCACGACGGCCGGCCAGTCAAACAGCCGCATGTTCGGGTAGTGCTGCAGCTCTTCCTGCAGGGCTTGGTCCCACAACTCCATGTCCTGCTCGGAGTACGGTCCCGAGTTCACCAGTGACTTCACTTCGACCCACATGACCGGCTGGTTGCCGATCAGCGCCATCATCTTCTGGATCCGCTGGACCCGTCCGACGTTGGAGCCCGCGAAGACGTCCGCGGTGTCGTTGGTGCCAAGTGCCAGCACCCAGCAGCCGTGATAGCCACTGTGGATGAGGTTGCTCGCCATCGTGTAGGCGTTCTGAGTGCCCGGCAGGGTCTCCACGATCGAAGTGCCGCCGACGACGCGGTCGATGGTCTGCCTGACGCCGACGTCCGCGTACCTGGCGGCCATCCGGTCCGCCGGGTTGGGCAGGTAGTCAGAGGAGAACAGCCCGTCCGACGTTGAGTCCCCGATGTGCACCACCGAGGTGCACGAGGTATGTCCCGGCGGGCTTGGCGGCACCGTCACCACCGTCGTCCCGGTGGCGGTCGTCCCGGTACCGGTCGCCCCCGTACCGGTCTTCGTGCCGCTCGTCCCGGTGCCGCTCGTCCCGGTGCCGGTCGTCCCCGTACCGGTCTTCGTGCCGCTGATCCCGGTGCCGCTCGTCCCGGCGCCGGTGGTCCCCGTGCGGCTGATCCCGGTGCCGCTCGTCCCGGCGCCGGAGGCTCCGGTTACGGCATTCCCGGTACTGGTCGCAGCCGCGCTAGCGCTCTGCCCCGGCCCCGCGCCGGTGACGGACTGCGGACCAGCGGACGCCGCCCCCCCCGCCGCCTGCACCAGGCCCGCGGCCGCGGGCGACGGGCTCGAGGTCATCCTGGTGACCGCCGCGGTCACGCCCCCCGCGACGACCATCGCTCCGAGCAGGCCGACGCCGCCAGCCGCGAGCGGAGTGGCGAGTGCCCGTTTCCACGCGGCCGCTACGCCATCCGCCCGGTGGCGGGCCCCTGCCGAACCCTGGTGGGCGCCGGCCGCTGCGGGGGGCACAGGAGTGCCGTCCTCCTGCGTGCGGCCTGCGGCGGGCCGCCGCCGCAGGCCGCGCCTTATGGGTTCCTCCACCACGCGCCAGGACAGTGCCGAGACGGCCACGGTTCCCGCGACCACGGCGGCGGCCCTCGGCAAGCTCGCCGGTTCTCCGGCGGTGGCCGCCGCGGCGGTCAGCAGGATGAGCGGGTAGTGCCACAGGTACATCCCGTACGACCGGACGCCGAGCCAGCGCAGCGGCTGCGCGCCCAGCACTCTGCCGAGGATCGAACCCGGCGTGACGACCGCCAGCACCACGAGTGCCGTCGCCACTGAGAGCAGCTCGAGTCCGCCGCGGAACATGAAGGGCGTGTACTGGTTCGTCCGCCATACTTCGAGCCCGATGACGGCGAGCCCGGCCAGGCCGGCCACGTCAAGCAGCCACCGCACGGCGGCGGGCATCCGGCGCCGGCCGGACGGGCGCCGGGATGGCCACACAATGGCCAGCGCCGCGCCGACCAGCAGCCCGAAGGCCCGCGTGTCGGTCCCCTCGTAGACGCGCGTCGGATCGTAGCCCTGGTGGTACAGCCGCGCCATCGCGAGCGCGCTCGCGGCGGCGAGCAGCAGCGTCACCGCGGCGATCGCCAGCCGTCCCCGGCCGCCCAGGTACGAGGCGTCCCCGCCGCCCCGGCCGGACTCCGCTGCTGCTACCCCGCCGGCCTGCACGATGCGGCGCTTGCGCGCGCGTCCGGCCAGCCACACGAGCAGCAGCACGACCCACGGCCAGATGAGGTAGAACTGCTCCTCGACGGCGAGCGACCACAGGTGGTCGAGCGGGGCAGGCGGCGCGAACTGCGCGAAGTAGGACGCGTGCTGCCCGATGTACCACCAGTTGTTGACATAAAGCGCGGACGCGATCACGTCTCCGCGGAACCCGGGTAGGTACGAACGGTCCCATACGTTGACCCACACGGCTACCACCGCGAGCATCACGAACAGCGCAGGCAGCAGCCGCCGCGCCCGCCGCAGCCAGAAGTCGCCGAGCCGGATCCGCCCGCGGCTCGCCCACTGCCCCACCAGGATGTCGGTGATCAGATAGCCGCTGAGGGTGAAAAAGACCCCTACGCCGAGCAGTCCGCCTTGCGCCCACCCGTACCCGAGGTGGTAGGCGATAACGACGGCCACCGCCAGTGCGCGCAGCCCGTCAAGCCCCGGAACGTACCTTTGGTCGCCCCGAACAGGTTCCGGCATGATCTGCGTCCTCGCATGAGACGTATGGTCAGTGTTCCGGGCGCTCGGGGCGTCGCCGTTACTGGTAGTTACCAAATAACTACGTAGAGAAACATCAATCTGCCGCGTTTGCGCCCGCCGTCACGCGGTGACGGGAGCGCGGACTGGATCCCGGAATACCGGGATGATCCTTCGTTCGCTGATCCGCCAGCGGCTGTCCGGGCACCAGGTGAACGTGTCGTAGAAGTCGGCGACCAGGTAAACGCCCACGTTGTCGATGGGTCCAGTGCTTACCGGCGCTGCCGCGTTCACCGCGTAGTTGACCCAGGTGGAGCGGGCCAGGACCAGGGCTGGCCGGGCGGTGTCCGTCGCGGTGCCGGAGCCCGGGCCGGGAAGAAAGTCACCATCGGCCGGGCTGAGCCGCAGACCGCTGTAGGTGTGGCGGGTTGAGCGAACCACGGTCCGTTCGGTATAGCGGTTCTTGATAGCGGCGCGGCCGCGTAGCTCTGCCGCACCGCTGATGAACAGGGCGTCTTCGGTGAAGAGCTCGACGAGATCGTCGTACTCGGCGTGGTCTATGTGCCAAGCCCAGTCCGCGAGGACAGTGTCGATCTCGGCGCGCAGTACCGCGAGCGTGGTCAACGGACCTCGACGGGGTTGCTGAGGGTACCGATGCCGGAGATGGTGACCTCGATGGGACCGCCGAGTTCGGTGAGGTTGACGTTCTGGACGGCTGAGCCGCCGGACGCGGATGGCTTGAGCGCGGTGCCCATCGCGATGATGTCGCCGGGTTCGAGGGTCTGGTACTCAGACATGTAGGAGATGACGTCGGCGACCTTGTGCAGCAGGTTCGCGGTGGAGTCCTGGGTGACGAGCCTGCCCTGGTGGACGCAGGAGACCGTGAGGGCGTGCGGGTCAGCAATGGCGTCGGCGGTCACGATCCACGGGCCGATAGGGCCGAACCCGTCGCTGCCCTTGTACCGGCCGGGGTAGGTGGTCCAGGTGTCCACGTATTCGACGCCTTCCGAGCCGTCCTTCCTGGGATGGATGGCGCGGTAGTGGAACGTGTCCTGGCCCCGCATGGTGGGGGAAGTGAGGTCATTGATGATCGTGTAGCCGAAGACATGGTCCATGGCGTCCGCGCGGTCGATGTCCGCGCCGCCCTTGCCGATAACGACGGCGAGCTCGGGCTCGGGGTGGACGCGGCCGTACGCCTTCTTCAGCCGGACCGGCTGACCGTGACCGAGCAGCGACGTGGCCGGCTTGTTGAAGGTGGCTGGCTTGTCCGGGCCGCTCATGATCCGGTCGACGTTGGCGCTGTTGTTGAGCGCGACGCAGATGACCTTGCCCGGGCGGGGGACAGGCGGCAGCCAGTCGAGCGAGGACGTTGGGACGGCCTGATCCGTGAGCGCGGCCACGGTCTGCTCGATCTCCGGCTTGATAACGGGCCAGTTCCTTATCAGGCCCTCCACGGTCAGCCCGGCCTGGAGCGGCACCGCCAGTTCGTCGCTGTCGAGCGCGACCACGACCCGCTGCGTATCGTCCAGGCGTACCGTGCCCAGCTTCATGAGCTCGCCTCCGTCCGCGCCGCAACGCTTGTCCCCGCACCCGGTTATAGCGGGAAAGACGCTGAATGTGTAGCCGGCTCGCGCGGCGCTGGTCCGCGCGTGGGGCAGGTACCGTGCGGCCCGTGCGACTGCCCGCATCGTGGACGTCGTTTAACGACCAGTGGACGATCTTCGTGCATTGTCCAAAGCCGATGGTCACGTAACTGGCCATAAAAGTGACCGGTCTGTATATTGGTCTCTATGGAGACCATACCGATCACGGAAGCGAAGGCGCGGATCGCCGAACTCGCCGATCGCGTCGCACGTGAGCACGACCACTTCACCATCACCCGTAATGGGCGCGCTGACGTCATGCTGATCTCAGTGGCCGAATATGAGTCCATGCAGGAGACGCTCGACATCCTCGGAGACGAGGACACGCTCGCCGACCTGCGCCAATCGCGCGAGGACTTCGCGACCGGCGATACCTACAGCATCGAGCAGGTTCGCGAAGAGCTGGCGCGGCGGCGCCGATGACCGGTAGCGGCACGGAAAGCGGCAATCCGTACTCGGTTGAGTTGTCTGCGCAGGCGCGTCGCAACATCAACGAGAACTTGCCGCTCGAGGTTGCCGCAGCGGCTATGGAAGCGATCGACGGA
>Ga0123355_10002834_pt1 | contig 24635 bp, 14 predicted proteins | sample TergutEmb28metaG_3_FD_89872 | JGI IMG/M metagenome (GOLD analysis project Ga0123355, IMG submission 89872) | Embiratermes neotenicus P1 segment gut microbial communities from Petit-Saut dam, French Guiana - Emb289 P1 | ecosystem: Host-associated > Arthropoda: Insects > Digestive system > Gut ...
GAGAGTTGACGGCGTAAGTGGAAGGTGGTGAGGAAGTGAAATGTTATTGTTTGGAAGGGGATTCTTTTTCTTTTTTCTGTCTCTTGGCACCACTCAACTCTGCTTCAGACCCACTGGGCCTCTATCTCACTAAAAAGTTGTTCAGTGTGATTTGTTTTTGTCTACGTTTTGACGGCTTGCGTGTTTGTAACTCGAGACACAGTACGACATCCGAGACACTCTGTGTTCAGAAAATTTGTTCGTAAACCGAATTGTTCATGATCCGAGGTTTGACTGTACTGAGTTCCTGCAAGAAATAACCATGCTGTCATTCAAATCGTTTATTGAACATTGGCCTTTTATGTTAATTGTTTTGTGTTTAATATTGTAGAAGGATGAAAGAATGCATAATCTTCGTATGCTCCATATGTATGAAAAAGGAAGGCTTTCAAATCAGAAAGGCATGCAGATAGTGCTAACAATGGTGATACAAAAGGTGATGAAGGGAAGCCATGGGAGAATTGGGTTTCACACCCTGTGATTCCCTAGTGCATGTAGTGTGGTCCATTAGTTAGGTGAACAAATGACACATAGTTTTACCCAGAAATGTAAAGTACTGTGTCATCATAAGTACATACTGAGTACGTAAAGCCATTTACGAAGTCTCTTCATGCAAGGAATTGATTAAAATGAAAATGTTTAATACTCCTGAGCCACATGAAGACCACAAACTCAAATGCCAACTTCTGCTGCAGAGTACAATAATTTTGGTAAAGACATATGAAATATCACTTATAATCAGTATTCTTGTACACAGAATATGCAGTTCAACATACAATTGTTCTTTCCTATGTTCATACACTGCTAGTCAATAATAATTCATAATACTAATGTTTATGTGGGCATATTCTGAAATTTCCAACTCTGCCTCATTTTGATTAATGCAATAATAGTCTCAGACTGACAGAATAAAATGGAGTAGCTCCACAATTTTAATAAAATTACAGAGAATTGTTAATTATACGTATCATTGTGTAACAGTAATTATCCAGTACCAGGCTAAGTTGCCAAATCAGATGGTGCATCAAAAATGCTGTGAATAGGAGGAATTGATTTTAACCAAATATGTTTGACAATGACATGTAATACTTACTTGTAGTCTTTGGGTTGCTCCCACTTATGTTCCCCATTCTTGCCACCAATCTAGTGGTTAGTGGGGCCTCTTCCCCTAGCAGTGAAACAGCCAGGTCACGAAGCTGACCACTCCTATCTAGTGCCACAGTTACAAACGTCACATGCCAAAGCCAAACTTCACCTTTTACACATTATGCTACTTATCACCATCAAAGCCTGCAACAAGAAAACAATCACTTTGATAGAAATGGCAAAGGCTCAGGGTGAATGCACAGAGCTATTGCCAGACATTTACAGCAACCTGGAGTTGAATAAAATACAGTAAAATAACCATGGTAACTAGATATTAAATACAGTGAAATCCTCTTAAAATATTTTTGGAACAGTTAAACAAACTGTGTATAGTAGCCCTTTAAGCCCTTGTGGTATCTTTATACACCACCAGAAATTTTACATTCTGCCCACACAGTGTGTTTGTGTGTTGTGTATGTATGTCAGAACAAACTACAATTATTCACCTACACAGTATTAAGCATGAAAATGTATTTAAATGGGTAAGCCTGTAAACATGTTATGTTGTAATTCTGTACCGAAAGCGATGTTCACTTCACAACAATATTATTCCATATAAATTCTACATTAAATTATTTTCACCATCAAACCACACTTTGTCTTACCTTCTTCAGTGATTCTGACATATTCCTGAAAACAAGAAAAATCTTTTTCAAGCACAAGTAGTAGGCAAAGTACCATTTTTACTGGAACCATTCTATAAGTACTGACTTTACCTTCCCATATTTTGCTGTTTTCATCTTATTCTGGCTATGTGTCCACTTACAGCCTGTTTGAGTTTGATCTGATGTAACCTATTAAGTTCAAAGAAATGCCAAGCTTTTTGTGGTATCTTTTTTGAGCAAACACCTGAAGTACCATCCACATTGTTTATTATGTTCACTTTTCTTCAATTTACAGTTGCTTATGTTGTTTGCTGGTTTTGTGGCACCACCAGCCATGGTGATGACTTGTTCACTAATAATCACTTTTCAGGGCGGAAACTGTACACACACAATGTAAAACAACGTAGAGAATACTTCAAATTATTTAAATCAAAATAAAATAGTTACACAGCCATGACATGCATTTCTTCAATCTTGTATGCATCCCACGCAGCATGAGCTGGCATCGCTCACATTTCAAATTTTGTTCGAACGCATTAAGAGTGTTCTGGGCCTGCAATCCCTTTCTGGTTGACTGCACTAATGTAAAAACGGTTCATAAAGGCTTACACAATCACAATGATCTGTTACAAGCTTGGTTACAATAACCGGTCTCAAACACTAACTGGCTTCATAACCACAGTCCACTCACTGACCAATACAACAAATAAGACATACCAGAGGTCAACATAGGTCATGCCAAGTGAAACACACATTCGTGGAAACAATCTTGCAGATTAAACTCTAGGAATTGAAATAATCACTTAGTCACTGTATTTTCCAACAAACCGAACAAACAGGAACTTTGAGAAACTTTTTATTTTTAAGATTTTGATGGGAGAAAAAATGGTGGAAGTTTTGTTGTCATGAAATTTGTGATTCTAGGTGGGAAATCCTTGTAAGTGGGAAACATATTAAAGGGCAATGTATATGTTACTCATATAGAAAAATTCTGGTACTAAATTATCCAAACATCTATGGCATGAAAATGCCTAGTCTTTTACAGAATTCACTTAACTCCTTGTGCTACTAATGTGAATTGAAGATGGTACCTTAAAATGAAACTGCAACATGAACCACAGAACTCTCTTGCACACCAAGACTGAAATATACTGTACCTTAATTTTATACCTTGATAAAAAGGAACACACACATACAGCTACAGATGGGTCTACCATTTCACCATACTAATGAATCATTACAGAAGTAATGAATAGAATTTTTATTTATCTGAAGCAATATACTTGCTCTTGCATACAAATTGTCTTTCCTGACTTAGCAATATCTTTTTACATTCATTATCATTTTTGTGAAGATTTCATGGGAGTACAACCCATTAGCAACATCTTGAGAAATACTACTAAAATTTTTATTCCTTGTATATAATGAGGTGACAACTTGACTAGTTTTGGTTTCAAAGGCAATTACTGAAGTCCATAATTTACACTTCCACAAGAATGTTTTATTCCTTATAGTGGTTTCAACAAATCTACATTATCTTGTCTCTTCCCCACATAATAGGCAGAATCTAAATTTTCATTTACTTCAGTTTCTGGCCATTTGTAGACAGTATGTTTGAAGCAAATATTTCTGTTCTTTAGTTTGTGATAACAAAAGTATTCAAAAGATTAAGGACATATCACAGATCAATTTATGAGAAATTACAAAGAAGAAGAAAAAAAGTTTCACAGTAACTTCCCAAATAAGTGACATTTTTGAACATCCTGCATACAATATGTATAGCCATTTTGTCATCAGTCACAGGAGTAAGAGAGTAACAGTCTTATATCGCTTTATGCTAGTCTGATTATTTTGTCAGAGTTGAGATAGAAAAATTCTTCATACAACAGTTTCAAGATCCTTAGGCACTGGATCTGAGAGAATTCACTGATGATGAGAACTAAACAATCCAAACATAACACGTCTTAAATCAGTTAAATGCATGTAATAAATATAATGTTTTGCCTGTACTAATCATCTTTACAAGATGGATACACTTTCAGTTTTCAAAGTATTTTACTCATATATACAGAGAGACAAAAGTCTCTGGAGCACCAAGTGGTATCAAAATAACATAGACATAAGAAAATCTGTAGTTGTTAAATGGAAAATTGTTTTCAGTTTCATACTGCTATGACATATTTACTATTCTTCATTTACTGAATTTATGGTAATGTTTTATTACAATATGCAGCAGTGAGTACCACCTCCTTGGTAGATGGCTGCATTCTCTTGAAACATTATAAAATGTGAAATTCCCTTTTACGTAAGTTGTATGAGACACGTCTTTGCCACGTCCATTCAGTCGGGTATGTGCTCCAGCAAAGTCCAGGTCATAAGTCACACAAAAAGTGTTTATGCCTTCTTCATGTCATAGAGATTATGGTACAGTGAAAAGGGGGAAGCCTGTAGCAGATCTGTGTATAAAAGCGTCTGGAAGCATATCCCCACACACAAGTAGCCTGGAAGATGTTGTGGGAGAAAAAAAAAAGCATATTGTCTGTTATGTTGCATGATGCACACTGTATTACAAATCATCAGGAAACAAAACTGAAATGGAAGTTCAGACTACTACATTAGGGAAAAATATTCCAAGTTCAATTATGTATTTCAAAATGAAATTACGATCTAACACAGGCTCCTGACTGAGAGAAACAGGACAAAGATCTATGGTGATAAAATAGCAAGTAGGATAAGGCAGTTCTGGAAAATAACTTACAGAAGAGATAGGAGACAAACTGTATGCTTGACTTTTAAGGAACACAAGTTTGAAAGTAGAATACAAATAATACATAGCTAAATGAACATGACACATCCTGCACTAGTTGGTTGAAACAGAAGAATAATTTGACTCATCTCTTAAGTTTTCTTTAAAGAAATGTTATCATGACATATGATTCTGGGCAAATCCAAACCAAATCACATTTATCAAATAATATCAGATCATATTTTGAGACTAAACATCCCAGGCTGTTTATATCAGCCAGTTTTATATCAGTAAGAATCTCTGACAAGCAGAGCTTCAAGAGGGAATTAATTTAGTTTTCGGCATCAAGGGTTTGAAATCAGTGCTTAATATCTCCCTGCATGGATTATCTTTCCAAAGTTCTAATGAACAATGGCAGGACACAGACAGTCACCCTACCATGACCAGAAAATCAGAAAACAGGAATTCAAATTTCACTCCCTTTAAATGTTCAGTTGCTGTTTATGTCTACTATCAATCAACTAACAATATAATTTACTTCTTTTTCAAGTTATCTGAAATTAAAGAGAGAAGGTAAGAAACTCTGTAACAACCAAACACCATGAAATTACTCCCATGTCTGCTTGATTTTATGATTACAGCCAGCGAATGTCTCTTTAGCCTGCCTGATGCAAGACCACATTTCAAAAAACACTGAACCACACAGGCAACTTCTTTCTACCCAAGATTCTGTTTGTAAATAAGAGAAAACTAAACACCAGCAAAATTCTTACAGGCATCCTTACAACAGAATGTATGTTGGTCGAAAGTAGCTGCATCAGTACTCATTCATTACAGTAGTTCCTGATATGGTTTATTACTTCGCAAACCTGAAAGAACATGACTTTCATTTTTTACTTAAACCATGTCTTCCTCATTGTTGGTGTTTTTATATACGAAAAATTTATTAAATCCTGTGTTTCGATCTTCAGCACTCACGTTATCACCTTCAAACACCAGCACATATCCAACCATTTCATTATTTCTGAACCATTGTATGTACAAATATTTTTAGTTTTCTCTTATTATTCATAATATATATTTCTTTATACTTCTCCTTCTTGAGGGGTACTTTGTCTTTTTCTTCGATAAATTAAACTCCTACTTAAGCAGCGACTAGCCCACAGGCGCAAGGTGGACCGACGCTGGACAGCCTGTTCAGAACTGGAATCCACCCATAGGAACACTCTGATCTGCATTAAAATGATACTGCTGTGCATCCTGATCTACGGATGGAGCTACCCGAGAATCTTCCTCTTCACTTCCAAAATAATGCTCAATGATGTCAAAAGCTTTCTGATAAATTTCCATGTTCTCATGAGACTGCAGGAACTCTATCTTGTCCAGACCTGAAATGTATTAATAAAATTACGTCACCTACCTAAGTTTCACACCAAGGATAAAAAAAAGCAATACCACCATCTCTGGAAAAATTTATCTCACGATTTTAATTTCTGTACTCTTTTTCATTCAGCATCTCAGGCACATATACTGTCTGTATTAGGAGGAAGGATTGTTGATTTAATGCATTCAGAGAACAAAGTATTATACAATATATTACATTTTATACAAACTTTTTAACACAAACAATGTAATGACTATTATTGAGCATGTAATGAACAGCAAAGGAAGTTTTAAGTACTGTTAGATATACAACCTATGAACTTTTATTACAGCTATTTGTTGTATCTTTGTTGTAAGTATTCACTTCAGCTGTGTGATATGAAAATGACAAGAAAAAGATCAGTAACATCTTCAAATATGATGCAATATATAAACACTTTAAAGCTGTTGGATTTACAAGTACTTTCACATATGTAAAACTACTGTCATTACATATAAAAATGACAGCTATAATTGTAAAGTCAAATGTGGAGGCTGTGGTATTTGTGGAAAGCAACTACATGCAAGTAATGGTCATATTAAGTCAACATAACACAATCAATTTCACAGAAAATGTTTTTTTTTGGAGGGGGGGATCAGGACTGCCAACTTTTAAAGTATAGAACAAACAAATAGGACAAAGAATTTATGTAGGCACAGTCATTAATCCCAAATACATATGAAATTTTGTCCCATCATTTTCCTCTCAAGACGAACTCCATATACAGAAGAAAATCTTGGGGATCATCAGCGCAAAGTCTGACATAAGAGATCATACACTGGTAGATATAGTGAATGTTCTGATAAGTCCAAATTCATTACAAACATAAATACACATAAAGAAAAATGAATATATGACAAAGGGTAACTATTCATTAATTTTCTCAAATTATAAATGGTATGCTGGGATATAAAATGAGTAATATTATATCCGTCTTCACATGTGATTTCAACTGGGAAATGTAATGTGACATGACACTGGGTAAATGGAACACATCTTACAAAACACCATATTCAAGAATATTGTTTTGTTTATTGTGGGCCTTCATTTACATTTCCATGGCAGAAATTTAAAAACTTTGGATGATTTGACAGGCTCTTAACTGGAGTATTTTACATGAAACATTGCCTCACATGTTTGGTAATCTGTGTATGGGGAAGCATTTTTTACCTATGGAAAATCTGCTTCTTGATCTCAAAACAAACAGCTGGTTTACTGGTTTTAATAAATGGCTTCCAACCTACCCAACCTCTTATTAATTTTTCACTCTTCTTCCTATTGCTTCACACTTTTAATGAAAAGATCCCATACTGACGACAGAAATCTTACATTACTGATGATGAGGAAATCAGCCTGCAATAACATATATGGAAAGCAAAAAGAACAACTTATAAAAACACACACACACACATTGTAACGGGTGCGCAAATCATGAATTACACAAACTGAAAAACACACAATTTAAAATGGTCTGAAACCCCATAACCTGAAATTACACCAAAATTCTTACGTCAAATTAAAAACACCAAATTTCCTATCATAAAATTGGGGATGGTGACATTAGCCTATTTATGTGCATGTAAATATGGAAAATTCATCATACAACCCTGAGAGATAAATTCTCTATAGAACGTGGATTCACATTTCACCAGACTGTGACAAGCCAAGATCCAGAGTTCAAACCTCTGAGCTTCCAAAGATCAAATCATTAACTGGCAAGTCTGGCCATTAATTTGGTTTATACAAATAAATTATGAGGAAGGTTTAATTAAGGTCTTTGATGAGGACACATCTCTCTTCATTAACAACCAATGACTAGAAACATACTGTTTTGGACTCAGAATTGAGGAAGAAGCTAAAGGCTGGAACCTTCAAGGTATTTGTGAGAGGGAGACCTATGTGTAACTGCAACAAAAGAGATGCATACGTTAAGGGCGTAATATACATTTCTCTAACTTACCATAACATTCTTCAATTAATACAGCATATGGATTGACACCTTTATGTGCCCTTGCATCCTGATCCCCTAGTCTCAAAATATTTTCTAATCCATTAAGGGCAACTTGAACAATCTTGCCATCCATCACCGTCAGAAGGTCACACAGGGGAGGGATGCAACCTTGATCCACCAGATACCTAATCTGCTCGGCTGTACCCCCTGAAGTGGCATTGGTTATGGCCCAAGCAGCCTCTTTCCGTGTCTTGAATTCAGCTTTCCCGAGTATATCAATAAGAACCGGGAAAATATTTGCATCAATTACTGCCTGAAACAGAAAACTGAAAATTACTGCTTGGAAAACAATGTTCATTAAGCGCGATGTGTCCTCAGATTGTGGATGGAGACTACAGTCATCAGCAACTAAAACAGTATGCCCTCACTGTATAAGATAAACATCAGATATCACTATTAGAAAATGCTATAATTTCAATTTGCAACTAATTTCTCAATAAGTCTGCCACAAGCTGGACTACTTCTTTTGTTGATTTCAGTGTAATTTAATTACTTCTGTCCTTATACTCTGTCCAGATAGGAAATACTAAACCTACGAGACTGCCTATGGCCTCCAGAACAAGTTAATCCATATAACATATGGTATCTGTTCTTGTACACCAATTAAGAAATATAAACAAAAACCTCATGTGTCAAGGCAAATTGCTGAGATGTGGCATATGGAAACAACTACCTGGGCAGGATACACATGCTTCCCATTCTCCTCATTTAATTCTAACATACTAATATAGGAAGCCATCTGAAGAACAAAAATGCAAAATGTTATCATCCACTGCCACTCACTAGCACACTCACACAATACATACAGCAAAACCTTGTTGACTCGAAAGCATCTGAGACCAAAACACCTTGTGTTTAAAGCTAGGGAATGTCACATGCTTTGAATTGTATGACATTTGCACATAGGTAAATTTAAATTAACAAGGTATTACTTAAGTGTAAGCAATAATCACCAGTGTAGGGATTTACGATGTAAAGATGAAATTATAATTACTTTGCTAACCTGTATCTGTTGCCTATTTCCAGCTGTAATATTAGATATTGTCCAGGAGGCCTCTTTCCTTATTGATTCCTTGGGTGATGCTAGGAGATGCAGCAGGCAAGGAAGTGCTGAACAATTGAGGATAACTTGAGTCTGCACATCATCTCCAGTTACTATGTTGCCCACAGCTCTCAGAGCTGCTGATACCACATTGTGCTGGTTGTGCCTGCAAAACAACATTCATATTACATGAAAATCTATAATACTTCCTGCTTTCAAGTGAAGTATACAGTACATTTTTTGGGAATATTTTCTTTGTACCTGAGCATGGTAGCTACCATGAAAGTATTACTGCATATGAAGCCTTCATCCACCAGACATTCACAGTCTCTTTCTCCCCTGTAGTTCAATTTACCTCATTTCAAAGAGGCCTCAAAGTGCTGAATCCCAGCATCTATGCAAGCCTCACACTTTTTGAATATATTTCTTCACATCTAACAGACCTCATCATGAAATACTGGAAATTTCTCTCAGAACAATGTCACTTTTTGCATATAAGTGGACTGTTCACATAAAGCCACTCTTTTATTGTGCCTCACACATAATAACCACAGACTCAAATCTGGAGATCTAGAAGACCTGTAACTCATAAACCATTCACAAATACTCTTCTACTAAATAATCATACAGAATCAAATATGGAGATGTAGAAGACTACAATTTCTGAGTTATCAGTATTATTACATGTTTTATTAGAAATTCAAGTCTTCAGATGTGGACCATAACCTCTGAGTTATCAACTGTTCACAGAATACCTCTTCTGGTACAGCCACTCTGAACTCTGTGTAAGCCATGGCACTGTCCTGGATAAACAAACCATACATTTTCCCTTCTTCTGGTAATTCCCCCAGATGGCACCATACATAATTCAACACTAACAGAAACAAATTGTTTCTTCAAAAAACACAGACACTATGATTTCATGCACAATCAAAAGCACACCATAAGGTGAGCAAATAGTCTTGTGGAGAGCTTCAAGAATTATTGGGAAATTTTCTTAACATGAATATGTGTTATTTAGGCTGTATGTATTCTGACTTCACTTAAACTACACCGTATCTAACAGAAACACAAGTTTTCATATTGTCTTGCTGTTCAGCACTGAATCCATTCAAGATTTTCATACCATTCTGTGTACAGTACTATTTTGCAGCACCATTTACATGAAAAACTTTTTAACTACATTAGAATATCCTCAAAAAGTACTGCAAATAAACAATCTTTCTTTAAATGAACACACTTCACATGCATGCTGAAACCATGATCAATAAAAGAAAACTACGCATCTGTTTCAGCAACTCAGGTATCAGCAGTGACAACACTGTAACAGAGTCAATACACGTGCACAGGCAGTTTTCCTGCATCAAGGGACATAACAGACCTTCCTCTGTGGTGAAGTAATCTTCTTTCTTTGGACTTTGCCCATTATCTTATTCATAAATAGAGTACATTTTGGAAGCCAGCTCTGCTTTCATTTTCAGGTAAAGAAGAGCCCTTAGAAAGAGTTACTCTCAATGGCAGTCAGATTCAGACAATGTCAAAGCATGACCACAGAAACCCCGGAGTGTCATACATTTCAGTGCACAAAGAAGAAAGATTAATAATGTTTTCCTTTTCTGTTCTTGAAGTGAGCAAATACACACACACACACACACACACACACACACATATATACAAACATGAGTTACCTCATGCTTTCAAATTACAGCTTAGTAGTCTCAGCTGAATGCCTCCTTCCCACTGAAAGCGAATACATTAATCATTACATATACTAAGAAACAATACTTACATGAGAAGTTCAACCAATCGCCTACAAACTCCTGCATCAATAACAGCCTGAATCTTGTCGTTTGGTCCGTCAGACAGGTATGAAAGTGCCCAGCATGCATCAGCCAAGACATCAGAATCTGCGTGGAACAGCAGGCGGGAGAGTACAGGTAGGCATGGACATACTTTGGAGAACTCAGGTGGTGGATTCTTTCCACGACACAGGTTCGAAAGAGCCCACACAGCATTTCGAGTCATAGAAAGGCGAGTAGCCTTACTCAGAAGTCTGAAAATATACAAATAAATGGGTACTTAACGTAAAACAGTTTAACAATTCAACTCAATTATTTACAAATGCACAAAAACAAATCAAATTACAAAACAATTACTGAAAACAATTCAAAATACAACTGCTTACAGCCTCCATTTATTTAATGAGAGTCACATTCTAGTGGCATTGCATGAAATATGAAATAAAATGATGATTATAAATAATAAATTTAACATGACGTGGAGATAAGTCAACATGGCCTAGGTTATCACAAAAATACAGTATTTCTTGAAAAACTTCTGGAAAACAATGAGAAACATTACTCAGAATAGCCAGTGTGTCACCTGTGATTTATCTGCGTACACCCTGGATATGTAGCAAGAATGCTATCCATTATTATGCTGAATAACTTCATTATTTAACCTTTTGACGCCTAACAATGACTAGTGTGGTCGTACCGCACTAACCTCTAAATGTTGCATTTTATATATTTATTCAACAAATATAGGTACTGAATATTTTAAACATGGTATATACTCTATGTTTTATCTTCTTCAAAATGCAGTTTGTTTCATAAATCTAACGTATTTGGTTCCTGTATTATTCACATTTTATATACAGAGTGTTCTAAAGTTTAAATAATAATTCCGGCGCCAAAAGGTTAAGCATCACCGTCAGCCAGTGCTGTCACCATATGTGAGAGACAAATTTTCATGCCCACATACAACACCAGGCAAAATTATAGTTCTGTATACTGCTATCTTTATACTTTTACAGACAGCAAATGGGAACATGAAATATTATGGACAGAATGGGAGAAGGTACTCCCTGAAATATTTACAATCTCAAAACTTACTGAAGGAGTGGGACAAGTATTCCTGTATCCAGCACATGGTCTCTGCATTCTGGAGAGTCACCTGCAATATTGCCTAAAGCCCACACTGCCTGTTCCTGCACATCTTCAAATTCTGATGCCAGCAGCTGAATGAATATTGGAACAGCACCAGCTTCTATCACCATGCGAGTCTGCATAGAAGTACCTGATGCTATATTGGTTAAAGCCCACGCTGCTTCAAACTGAAAGAAACATGACAGTAATATTAAATACTGGAACACAATTTTACATTCACTACCATACCACTGATTGCTGTTCACACGGTAGTAGAGATCATAATGTGAAGCAAAACAGTGCTGAAAGGACATGCTTAAAACATAACATTATCAAAAACAAAGGCGCACTACCCATCTGTAAGGTCAGGCATAAAGCCTGCACAAAGTACCAAATGACAGCAAAAATACAACATGCAGGACTATATAAGAATTTGTAAATATAGCAATATGTATTATATAAATATTTATACTGATATTATAAAGCTCAGATATGAAATTTATGAAGAGTGACAAAAGTCTGCATGACATTTGTAGGTATACTCATAATCTATCCACATTTCAAATTTCAAACTTCCAGATATGAACAATAAATGTTAAATATTATATATGCACATTTTCACATCCGTGGTTTATTTAGTCACAACACATCAAATCTCTACTGTGTGGCACCATATTACATAATCAAAATGAAATATAAAGCAAAAACATTAAATATTAGGATGAAGTTTGTATTTTTGCCCTAATTACTCAGCATAAAAATCACATCCATCTAGCACCATAATATATTCAAAACTGTGAACTGTTTTTCCTGTATTTCTCATAAATGGTCAGATATCATCATAAATGTATGTAAGTTCTAATGTAAAATGTCTGTTACTTTTGTCCAATTTTAACCAAACTTGAATGAGGTAAACTGATTGTAGAAAAAATCCTGACCATAAAATTTCATAAAAATGTCTGGTGGGAGCCAAGTTGTTCCATGCAGCCAGAGGTGATAAATCTATTGGTAGCTCTTCACAATCATTTTGCAAATGCAACTAAAATGGTTATAACATTAAAATATATTCCAGATTAATAGCTTAACTTCTAATACATAATTAACCCTTCAATATCTGCCTCATTACACTCTACAGGCATTTAATTCTTCACATGCTGCAGGTCCTACTGCACCACATGATCCAAATGCATTTAAACAGCACACAGTTTATGAAAAACACACTTGAACAGAAAGGGACAAAATTATAAAACGACAGAATTTTGTTGAACACAACACAGATTTCAGGCTTCCGCTGCAAAGTAGATAAGAACTGGGCTCTTCTGGGTTATTATGCAGAGAGTAGTGGCAATTTCTTACCGATGTTTTGGGACAACCTATTGGTCCCAACTTCAAGGGTCAAGAATCCAAAAAGTACAAATTCTTGACCTTTGAAGGTGGGACTGATAGCCTGTCCCAAAACATCAGTAAGAAATTATCATAATAGCGCAGTTCTCAAAACAAAACATAGATTATGCAGCATAACTTAAAAATGCAATAAAGTTGCTTGTAACCTAAATACATAAAATGTATTTCTAGGAGTGTTGCCGTACATGTGTTCACGTATGCAAACTTGGGTTTTTAAAAAGTAAACAATACTTTAAAAGTCCTCTGTCCTGGGCAGTAGTATGAATTTACAACCCAGCATCACTGAAGAGTTAATATGTCAAACAGAATCTGACAATAAACTAGAGAATGAGAAAAAGATTACTAATTGGAAAATTATCACTTATTTTGTAACATGCTTCTACAGAAAAGGCACAAAAACACAGTTCCAGCATCCACACCACTGATCAAATACAGATGTTGCCAAGAATAAGGACATCACCCTTCCATACATTCAGTTCTTGGAAATGTTGTTGTATAATACAGTTCTGTGAACATTACTACCAAACACTTTTAACAGTCCTCATGATGTACTAGTTTTTAATAAGTTTCGTACTTCAGAATGAAAACTGTTGCAATCTGGCAGGAATGAACAATTCCCTGTTTTTGATAATGTGCACATTCAGAATGGCTGTTAAAAGAGAAGTGTAAGTGAAGATTCCACTCTTCCTGGATGTTATACTGTGTCACTGAGTAAATCAATCTTCTACGCCAAGCTGACTACAAAGGTGAGTAAGTGCTGTTGAGGAATATTTGACTGCCATTTGAATCCCAATTCCCAATAATGTTTTTGTTGCATGAGTATACTTTAACTAGTTCAAGCAAGTGCTATTCCTTCTTTAATGTTCCAGCTGCCATAAATTACAACACTGTTATGAAAATAATCCATATCCTGGGTGAAGATGGGTACTTTTCATTGTAAAACATAAATCCACTCCACCTTCCACTGATCTGTATTGTTTATTTCTTACCTGAAGTGTGCAGTTGGTATTGTTCCGAAGAAATTCTACAAAACGTGGCACAATTCCAGTTTGAATAACTTCATCTATGGGAGGGTTTGGTTCACGGGACAAGAGTTTACGAAATTTTTGCGTGGCAGTTAGCTGATCTTCCACATTACTGCTATAAAGTGCTTGCACCATGCCTGGTGTGATGCCTGGTGCATTGATGAGAGGCAAGTTATCGTCCTAGAAGCCATAACAGTAACACACATTCACACTGTCCTTACATCTGTGGTCACCAATATAATAAAGTAAACAAGAAGCCAATAAAACAACACACAATAGTAGTAAAGGTAGAGCAAAGCTGTTTCTGCAATACCATGAAGACATATGGGGGGATGGAGGACAAGTTCCACTCATTATTAAACTTGGCACTAGACAGAGGTAAGTGGTCAGCTTCAATCCCCCTCCCCCACTTTCCCCTGGGGAGAGATCCCCCCCTCCCCCCTATCTATTGACTATGAGGCTGAATGGGCTCCATAGCCAGTCTGCAGGCTTTAAAGAGAAGAAAAATCCCTTGCTCCTACCAGAAATCAACCACAATTCCTTGACTACTCTGATGGATACTGGGTCACCAATATCATACAGCACACAATATATCTTGAGAAGCTGAGAGTAACTCAGCTGGTCAACAAATTTCATTCCTGTTTATGCAATACAAAGATTAATTACTATGAATAAAATACCCTGCCACTGGACCATAACCAGACCCACTTCATAACCTCACACCATACTGTTTGAGGAGACTTATTACTATTAATCTCCCAACTACACTGTTCTTCTTAACAGTCTCATCCTCTGAGTGTTTCTGACAAAAAACTGTCTGTATTCCACACCTTCACTGTACCTGCTATATACCCTGCATTATTTGATCACCTTTGTGTTTGAATTTCCCCACCCCCACCCCTTTCAATGGTTGTGAAATATCTTTTTCCATGTAGCGCAAAACCTCATACCCACACTTTAAAACCTGACACTCTGGGAAAAGCTGACCTTTAAGAGCCTGACAATAAATGTGTTAATATACATTTTCAGATCTAACACAGAATAGGAGCATGAGGAGTGTGAGTAAATTCCCTAGTAACATTAAGGTGTTGGCAATTCTACATGCAACAATATCTCAAAAGAATTATTTGTACAAGAGAAGCAGAATTTATGACTGAATATATTAACATAACAGAAACCATGATGAATTGACAACACTGACTGTAATGTACATTGACAGTAGTGAATGTAAGGAAAAAAGGTATCAAGGAATTCTAAGCATAGCAAATCCACTTCCTCAGCCTCTCTATAACTAAAACGAAACCCTAAAGCCTAAACCTGGTGGAGTAAATATTTTTGACTTGAGTTTGTGTGAATAAGATGAAACCTCAACCTAGCTCAAACACAGTATGTGTTCTTTAGTTGTATGCTACAAGCCATAAATTCATTTTGTCACTAAAATGTATTATGTACCTGCATACTTCCATCCTCATCTGATGATCCGGGCATAAAAACGTTACGGCGTTTAAATAGTTGCTGTTCTCGTTTCTGCTTTCGCAGCTGGACTCCCACTTCTTCACGCCGCCTCCTAAGCTCATGGGAATCCAGTCCCATGTTTTTATAGCGGTGCTTATGTGTAGGCCCCAACATCTACAATACATATAATTTTAAAGGTTACGACTTAATTACTCCAGTTACGCCTGTCCATTAAACTTTCTGGGGTTAATAATGGCCCGCGTGGGACAAATTTTTGACGTACAACTTTCGAACTAAATATATTGAACGGTACTTACAGCACCAACGTATGTATAAAAAGGAACACCAAAGTGCGAAACCCAGAGAATCTACATTTCAATGTCAATAAATACAGAAATTGACGGGTCACATGAGATACTGATTTTGTCCAAGGACTGCAGCTGACAAACAGCATACAAAACATGCATACTTACTACATTCATGAATACAGTACTTAATTAATCGGTATTTTGCATAGTCTGATATGTACTGATATTTGGAAAGTTATCTTACCTTTTTATTGTGCTTTTTTCTGTCCTTTTTAAAGGGAAACTTTCATAGAAACTTCTGCACTCAGTAGCTTTCAACTTCAAGGTCTGCCGTTTTTAAAGGATGATGGGAGTTTCTTTTTGGTGACGAGGTTACTTGGAAATGGCTGCTCCCGTGGTTATGGAATGTGGGGATTTTCTAGAATTTCAGGTGATACTTACACTGATTATTCTCAAATTTACTTGATATGCTGTTTATTTTCGTTAATTAAATTGTCAGTACTGTGTTTGAGTAGTTACAAATCAAAATTTAAAAGTCCTTTGACCTAACCTGTATAACTGCATGAGGTAGTCCGTAATGCCGGTACTTCAAATTGAAATACTTGTTCGATGTTATGAGACAGAACTATAAATATTGTGACTTACACATAACAGAGTATTTCGGCTGAGTTTTCTTGACGAAGCAACGCCCCACACATGGTTTTTTAAAATAGAAAAACCTGCATAATTCGCGGTACTGGTCCAGCCAGTGGATCAAGTGTATAGTCACCCCGTTCAAGAAGCACCCGTGAGAGGGACCCCCCCCCCGTTTATGTGCAGGAAAAATTTCGCTGTTGGACGTGCTATACATGTAGTCTTTCCGTAACTTGAGGGTCGTGCAAATGTGTCCTGTTACGGTGATGCAATCCACATTCCCGATTTCCATACAAGTGGAAGTGTAGAGGAACACGTATAGACCTTGCGATTTAAATAGTCTGAAGCCATTACATTTGTTTTGGGGGTTGATGTTAGCACAAAGGACAAAGCAAATTATCCAAAATGGCGTTACTGTAATACTTAAATGTACAAGCTATCAGATACCCGCATGTAATTTAGCTAAGATGTGTTGGAGTGCTCAAAACAATGTACATTGTAATATGTAAGATATGATTTGTTTTCATGTATCACAGTAAGTTTTTAAATCTGTAATGCCTGTAGTCCAGTAAATCCTATATTGTTGATATATATAGAATATTAAGCTTGTTGCAGATTATATTTTAGATGTATAGACAATTACATTTAAAAGGTCTTTGTGCATACCTCATTAAACTGTAATGGTATTGTTAGTGTGCACTTGAAAGTTAAGACATGTGGGAGGTGAAAATCAGACAGTGTGAGTATAGATAAACATTCAAGGCTTGTGTCTGTTCAGTGCTGGATGTATGAGAAAGCTAAATAAGATACAGGTTAAGTGATCAAGTGATTAAATATAAAAAAGTCCCACCATCATATAAGCCACAGAAGATACAGAATGGCTGCTGCATATTGTAAGATCTGAATGATGGAAAGAACCTGCTTATGAACACCTGCAGCAGTCAAAACAAACTTGGAGGCAGCCTTGTTCTTGATTTAATTTTTATTGCATTTGTGTTACTGTTGCTAAGCAAATGATACGTATTCATGCAGTTTGACATACAGTAATGTGTTTCATTATTACCAACACAAATTACCAGTCTTTGTATCAAAAGGTTGCTTCTTTGAAACACATTTTGTTTGTTAACTTACATATCACAACAGTTTTTCACATCATCTTGAGAGCCTATGAAGTCAGCCATTTAAGGTTTAATCAGGTATGTGGATCACAAAAGTGAAAGAATTTGCAAGATGGGAAGGTTCTTGATTATTCTTTATTTGTATGTGTATGCAAGAAACATGACTGTATGCACCATATATTATGCAATTTGAAATTACACTTAAATAAGAATAAACTTTATTGCTAATAAAATATAAATTCTCACATGACGCACAACCACTAACCATCCAATTCGCCCAACATCCACAAAATTCTGATTATTTTTTGAACATATATCTGAAAGATGTTCAATGCAAAATTTTTGCTTCCTGATTTGGAATAAGAATTATTTTAAAAATTTGGTTTCTATTTTTGCCTGTTTTGACTTCCACAATGAAGTTTACTCATGTAATTATTCAATATGTTTACTGTATATTAATCATTATGTCTCACTTCAGCAACTGAAAAATTAAATAACCAACCTGGACATAAAAAACTGGCCATGCACTAAATTTCACAGTATCTTAGTTACTTACTTACTTATTTACTCACTCCATGGAGCAGAGTCCTTCTTGAGAAGCTAACCAGTTTGCAGCCAGTCAAGAAATTTCCCGCATTTTATGGTACCTGAAGGTTCATTACTGCATTCACAAGAGCCCACCACCTGTTCCTATCCTGAGCCAGCTTGATCCAGTTCATATTCCCGCATCCTACTTCCTGAAGATCCATGTTAATATTATCCTTCCATCTACACCTGGGTCTCCACAGTGGTCTGTTTCCCTCAGGTTTCCCCACCAAAACATTATCTTAACATCATGAAAATAACTAACTTTATAATTATTTTTCCAGGATGCTCTGAAGAAGATGAGGACATTAGATGATAAAATCATTTATGTGTTAAACACTTCAATACCAACTGATTCATTTAAGGGTCAAATAGATGCTTCTTCTTCGTGTAAAGAACTATTTGATCAGGTAGAATTTGTTTCTTTTCTATTACCAGAGGGTATATTGAATTTACTTACTCAGCTAAAATCACTGTATTTTATTGTATTTATTCGCATCCATATAGTCACATTACAAAACACTGAACAAGTTACAATAATGTACATACCATACCAACAAACAAATAAAATGCACATATCAACCATGAACATTCCACATTCAAAGGCCACCACATGACTAAAATAATATATAAAATTATGAGCATATGGGTAATTATAGTTATTTACCCCAGTTCCCAATACACATATCTACTACATTGCTGCCTGTAAATATTCTTTTAAAGTATAAAAAGCATTTTTCAAAAGTATTGATTTCAGCTCTTTTTTAAAATTATTACTCCATGCAAACTCTTTATTTTTTTCAGGCAATTTATTATATAATATTATGTCCATATTTAAAACACTGTTTTGAATTAAAGATGTTGTACAATCTAACACTGCCTCTGGTATCATATTTATGTACATGATAATTATGTTTAATATTCATGTGATACTTTTTTATAAAACATAATACTCCTAAAATATAAATTGAAGCCACTGTTACAATCTTATGTGCCTTAAAATTATTCCTACAGGATGCATGCCCTTTAACTCCAAAAATCAAATATACCACCTTTTTTTTTTTTAAGACAAAAAACTTCTTACTATAACTATCTCTGAACCAAAATGTAATACTGTACTTCATATGAGACTGAAAATATGCATAATATAGAATTCAGAGTGGTGACTTGTTACTTCTTCAGGGTTTTATCATAAAATATGATGTATTCAAACTCTTACATAATATATCAATATGGGCATTCCATTTTAGGATTTCTGTGAGAGTAATACCCAAGAATTTTATATTTGGGCTATATGCTGTAACTGTATGGTACATAATATTTGGTTTATCAACATATTTCTGCTCAATGGAATGAAATAACATAGCCATGTTTTAGCAGCATTAACAACAAGTTCAGTGTCAAGAAGCTGTTTCATTACTAATGCAGTTTTAAGTTCAAATACTTTTATGTCTTTATCAACCACAAGTATATTGGTGTCATCTGCATATAGGAACAACTTGGCAATTTGCACATTTCCTGGTCAGTCATTTATGAATAACAGAAATTTTATTGGTCCTAGTATTGAATCCTGGGGAACTCCATAAGTTAATTTCTCTATATAAGGAAGAGTATCTGTGAAGGGTATTATTGTTACCAATTTTTGTGATTTCAACAAATTGAATAAGATATGATAAATAGGATTTAAACCACTACTAAATGTACTCATATATCTCAATAGTTATATTTTATCTGAGCCATTTTTGTGGTCTGGATATAATGTGTTGTAATGTATAGGAAAAACTAATTGTTTTGTTTGTGTTGTTGAAATGTGAAATATGTACTCCATGAAGCATCATAGTGTGCTGTGTGTAAGAAATGTAGGTAATGTTCAACACAATCATGATTGAGGTTTAACATTCTGCAGCCACTTCACTCTCCCTGTTCCCAGACAGACAATCTGTTGTACAGAATGTTGCATGATCTCCAGCCCTTTAATTGATATGGCAGCCTTTGCTAGTGTCTGTTTTAATGCAGATCATAATGGGACATGTACATACAGTAAGTTCTCTAGACATGGTCATCATAAAGTGAAGTTTACACTTCATATACAGACTGACTTGACAGGAGTGCTTGCAAAAGAAGTCACTGCTAATATCTATGCCCTACATCACTCTGTATTAAAGGTTAAGATGTTTAACCAATGAACAGTGTAAATTCACTGAGATGTAATTTGAATGTATACATCTTGACCTGTACATCAAGTTCCCTGTGCCCTAGTGGCAGCAGTGCAGGTAGTTTTTCTTCAAGCCATCCTTTCAAGTTGGTACCCACATACATGCACGAAACTTGAGTTCATCTTTATTAGTATATATTATATGCATCCTTGTGTTCCAGCACATAATTGACAATCTTCAGTGTTTAAGAAAATTGTGTGTCTACAAAAAATAAATACTGTACAAACAATCTATTTTCTTCTTCTAGTATGACACACTGATAAATGAGGATTTAACTTGTGCATGCATATGCAGTCTTCTGGGCACATGGTAGAATAACAGTAATAATAAACTGAAGGTAATCAGGTACTTGAGAAGCTAATAAACACCCAGCTAGGCATTTATGGAGCCCAAAGGTTCACTACCATTCATTAAATACAGCACTCACAAAATTAATTCAGCCTGACATGTTTCTGTCATTGGATCATTATCAGTTCCGAGGTCTTACAATCCTCAACAACTATTAAAGTGACCTCATTAATGATGATGATGAGTTGGGCCAGGCATGTAATGTGCATGCAACAACTATGAAATTTATACATTTCAGTTGGGAAGTAGATGAGAGGATATTACAATGAATGAGTTTAAAAATATTATTCATACATTCATTTACTACCAAATCCAATATTACTTATACAGTGTAACACCTAAAGTAGTTTGTGCAATTGTACAACATACACCCTTGTTGCACCACAGTTCAGAAACAGTGAAGGTGCAGGGGTCACTGTAGCGCCTAATGCACTCCCTCTACTCTTACATGCATCCTTCATAATGTTCATAGATTGAAATATGTCAGGCTGCATGAACTAAAAATATCAATTTATAATTCTGTATTTTGCTGTTTATTGCTTTTAATAAATGAAGTATAATAGAGTGGTATGACATTAAAAAGTTCATTACCCAATTCCCAAGAGCATGCTAGTAGTCTTCATCCTGAGCCAGATAAATGCAGTTTATCCCCCCGTACCATATTTCACTTAGATCCATTTTAATATTATCCTGTCATTTCAAAGGCACACCAAGACACACATGTGGATGTGGCTTATGAAATTTCATAGGTGTATGGTTTAATCACTCAATTATACAGGCGGCAGGCAGAAATCCTATTAAATAGCAATTAAAATGTTAGAAACACTGCACAAGACAAAGCCCAACACGGAAAACGTGATGCCAATCAAGTGCATGAACATTCAAGTAACTAAAATCTGTTCATAGCAAAAGCTGAGTAAGATAAGGCATGATCTGTTATATAAGGCTTGGACTGATGGAGGCCATGTGTGTATTTTATGTTGCTCAAAACTTTGTAGTAATATATGCATTAAACTTTAAACACATACTACCAAAAGGACTGTGACCTCAAAGGTCACTCCCAAGACAGTATGATTAACCTTCATGACTTGAATAATACCTGGTCCTGAGCCCCTGGAGATGGGTGGTGCAGCAGCAATAGAGTGGCTAATGCACCTTTCAGCTGTAATTTGACTATATGTCTGCATCTTTTGAATAGTCTCTTCCCTTCAGGTTTTCCAACCAGCAACAGTGTGCACTATATTCCCTCCCCATCTCATCCTTCAATTGGTCATCCTAATAATAACACTGATGAACAGCACAGTTATGAAGCCTATCATTAATTCCTTCTTCGTAGCTTCTGGTATTCTCCTAGACACCCTCAATCTGTGTTTTTTCCATAATGTGAAAGACTAAGTTTCACTTCCATAAAAGCAACAGGTTAAATTAATTTTCTTATTTTTAAGTATTCTTTATGAAGTAAGAAAAAAGAATGCCTTGTGTGAGAACCACACACATCCATCTGTTTGTCTATGACCTAGTATCAGACACTAAACTGGTTGATGGATTTTGATTAAATTCAGTAGTGTCCTATGCAACTCATTACCAAGCACGAGTTTCATGAAATTTGGCCCAGTGACAGTCAAACTTTACTTAAGGGTGTAAATCAATTTTTGTCTGTACTTTCCACATTTATTGTAAGGTTTGTGTAAAATCAGCCCAGGAGAGGCTGTATATGAAATATATTTATGTGTGTCCCATGAAAACATATGACTCTTGAAAGTAAAGAACACCTGGGTAAAATCTGTATACTGCATCCCAGGTTATACTGGTACCGATGATCCTGGTTCAAAACTGGATCAGACATATGCTCAGTGGATAGATATAAAAAATTACATTCGGAAGAATTAAATATAAATTTGTGACTGAGCAATAAGAATTTCAGTTTGTGTACAGTATATTGGTACACTGGGAGGGTGTGGACCTCAAGGTTGTGGTTGTTAAGTTTATGACATGTTTGTTACACGGAGGGGTTCAGCCTACTCTTAGTTAAGGGTTGTGACCGTATTGCCACTGTAACCCTCTGTGAACAAAAGCATCCTCTGAAGGTTTGGGCATACATCAATTGGACAGCTGTTTATGCTTGATTGGGATGTGGTTGTGAAGCTAGCCCAAGCTGAGTTCTGAGACAATTCCTGGCAGAGACTTATGCGAGCAAGTTGAAAGGAAAGATTGGGCCGATAATAAAGAGGTGTTTTGATAAAACCTTCTTGCAGTGCTGGACACAACACATTTAGTTCTGACAGCCAAACTTACATGAATTAAGTAACTGGTAATAAACTTGTAGTGATATAACCACAATTTTTTTTTTCAAGTCAGTAGACATTTCCTGTGACCACGAAACGTAATATTCCCTGAGAGGAGTTAGTGCTCCCGACTACGATATCGGGCCAATTACAGAATTATAGTATTGTCTTAATTTTAGACAGCAGCTGGGTAGACAAAAGAGTTTGGTCTAAGTGATGGTAAGCATTCCCCAAATTAGTCTCTTTCACCATAGACTGCACTTAAAGCACATTTTAAATACAGTGAATAAGAATGACCACCCTTACACAAACTCAGTTATGTCTATTAAACACCAGTTATATAGTGTCAACATGCTTCAACCAATAATATGATCATCTGCTGGAGGAATGATTGATCCACACGATGATTATATTGTTGGTTAAAGCATGTTGTGTTTGTATCATGTAACTGGTGTTCAATAGACATAACTGATTTTATGTTAGGACAGTATTTTATCTCATTGTAAATATAATACAGGTATGGATTCTGATGTTCAGATTACATTTTAGGTAGTCTCACTAGTTCCATGTGTATACCAACAGAATAAACAACTAGGGACAATATAGTATGGCTAAACACACATCAGGAAGCTTATTGCGAAGCATCTTCATTGCAGTCTGTTCTGTTTAAGTATATACCAGAAATAGCTATAGCTGAGAGGTACAAAATTTACTGTGAACAAATACTGGTACGTGATAAGGAAATACAGGGTAATAGATCTGATATCAGCTGACAGCTTAAAAGAAACTGTACATGTAAATGCTATAGCCATCTCTAATGCTGAGAACACTGAAATGGTGCATGACAGTAACGTCCTGAATGCATAAGGAAATTGAACAGCACTGGTAGGTGATCGATGGTGCCCCTTGGCAACTGCTATGGTGTCGAACGCCATGCACAAGCACGTCAGCTAATAAACCTGGAAGAAGGAATCTCAAAAACAACATTCAAAGGGCAGCACTACTTGCAGCATTGCACATTGTCCACAAATTCCTATCTTCAACAATAACTACTTGCAAACTTTGTAATTGCTATGGTAAAAACCATAATTATAAATCAGATCAACAACATACCCGAGGAATAATAATAATAATAATAAACCTAAACAGAACAGTCAACAAGAATATGGCAGCTGAACCATAGTCAATATAGTACCATTAGTATTATCCCCCCCCCCCCCCCCCAAAAAAAAAAAAACAAATTTTTTATTATCTCTTTTCTTTTTTTTCTTTTATTTTTATTTTTATAAAAATAAAAAAAAATATAACAAAATCCCCCC
>Ga0123355_10002835_pt1:0-5000 | contig 24634 bp, 21 predicted proteins | sample TergutEmb28metaG_3_FD_89872 | JGI IMG/M metagenome (GOLD analysis project Ga0123355, IMG submission 89872) | Embiratermes neotenicus P1 segment gut microbial communities from Petit-Saut dam, French Guiana - Emb289 P1 | ecosystem: Host-associated > Arthropoda: Insects > Digestive system >...
TAATAATAATAATAATAATAATAATAATATTAGTTTGCAAGATAACCTACACATTCTATTTAATTTGTCAGTATACACAGTCATGTAGTCCAAATAAGCATAAAAGAGCTCCATAAGACAGTGGTGACAGATGGGGCAGATATTACACATCATGTGTGTGTGAGACATGCTGAAAGTCATACGGTAAATGAATGATATTCCACAGTGAAATCACACAAAATCTATTACAAACAATATGAAGAAATCATATCCCAATTCACTACAGAAGTTTCCAATGGAACACAAAGGTTATGAGATCCCATTTTTCAACTCATAATATGTCTGGTGGGTATGTTAGGGAAACAAAGGCATGTTATTTACCAACAATGTCAGTAGAGAAGATTATAGTATCAATGGTGGAAGAATGATATATGACTCTGGAACAGTACTAGAATGACAATTGGAGGGGAAAAATGAAGTAATCAAAGGAAAACCCATCTCAGTGCCACATTGTGCAACACATCCCACAATGACTGGCATGGGATGGAACCCAAGCCCTGCAGTAAGAAGCTGGTGATTAACTGCCTCAGCCATTGCCTGGTGTGGTGGTGGGAATATTTAAAAACTGCACCATAAGACATGTGATATCGCAGTACCGCCATCATCCTTGCATAACTACAGAAGGAGAATAATTATCCACAATAGTGGAAGTTCACCAGATTTCACATACAATCTCTGAGGATAGTTGGTACAGAAGGTTCCAGTAGCAAGGTGAATTCTAGTGTTGTGTATAATGTTCAAGATTGATGGTTTGAACTTAGCTGTGTAGTTGTCCATGAAGCTAACATAGGGCACAGTATAGATGAAAAACTGCCACTCAGTCTTTGACTTGCCATATAAAACTCTTACAATAATAAATATCATCTTTCTTTTAATATACAGCCTTAAACAAGTAAGACATCCACAATAGCTCACTGGCAAGAAGGCCAAGAAACTTGCCACTTAAACCATGCAAAAACCTGTGTTATCCTCAGTGTTCCTCTCCCAGAACTTTCTGTAACCTTTGCAGGTGCATTTGCACAGTCACAAAAAATGCAGCTTCATCATGTCTGTCCATCCACCTGTCTGTCTCTCTAGCCACATGTATGAGTGAAGCGCCAACTGGACAGATATCCATGAAACTTGATACTGGGGAAATTTATGAGAATTTGTTGCAATCCACATTTGGTTAATAATGGGCAAAAACATCAGGCACTTTACATGAGTGACTATGTATATTTTACTGTGTGGGCAATATTAAATGACCAAAAAAGCTTTATATTCTAGTGAAATGGCATCAGGCAATTAGGATGGCTAAGGTACAAATATTATACAAACATGCCACAATGTTGTGTAATATGTACAATGCCTATCTTATTTAATGCTAATGACATTTTTCTGAAAACAGTACCAGAGAAAGTGGCTACAACATGTACAGAGGATGGACACAAACAGACTACCAAAACATGCACTACAATATAGGTCAAAAGGACGAAGGAACATAGGATGACTGACGAACAGATGGAGGGACCAACTTCATCTTGAGGGTCAAGGAACAGGAAACACACCTAACCCTTCAGGAACATGATGATGATGATGATGATGATGATGATGATGATGATGATGATGACATTTTTCTGTAGTTTCAGTTTCTCACTTTTGTTCTTGGTACTAACAATTTATTAACCATGAATCTGACACACAAAGAGACAAGCAAATAAACTGAACATTGTGCCCTTAAAATATGTTCTATTACCTCAACCCCAATGACTATTTAACACCAAACTGCTAAAATACAAGGTGGTTCAAATATGACAGGGACTGATTTGTGTGTAAACAAGCCGCACCAGTCCCGGTCATATTTGAACCACCTTGTATGTAAGGCAAAGTTGGGGAATTCTGATCATTGCGTAATTCCAAGCACTGCTGTTTATCATAAATAGAAAGTGTCCAAAAATCTTGATTTTTGCAGATAAGTAGTGGCAGAAGTCACAAGGACACAATGCAGTGAAGGAGTAGTTGGTTAACTTTAGTTCCCCCACCCATTTTCTACCAAGAAATCAGCACCAATTATCAGATGAATGCTCTTTATCTCTGAATTATATGGATATTCACAGGATGTAAATCCATTACATATAATGAATATACAACATCCATTTAAAACATAACACATCAATTGAGAATATATGTCCTCCCTTAGTTCTCACTATGTCAATGAGGGGTAATTATTATCACAGGTTGTCGTAATTATGGCACTGTTCTGTGTGAGGACAATAAGTCAGGAATTTTGTACAATGGCATTTGTCTTTCATATGCTGATGAAGGATAAGACAACAAGTTTTGGTACAGGTACATTATACAAGGTGGTTCAAATATGACTGGGACTGATGTCGCCAGATTTACACACAAACAGTCCCGGTCATATTTGAACCACCTTGTATTTTCTGGTTGGGCCTATGCTACATGCAGCACCTACAACTCCGCTAAAAATTTTGTTCCTGACTATTGTTTTTAACCAAAAAAGAGATGAATGCTCCTTAACAGCATACAACTACCCTTGTTCTTGTGTCACATTTGCCGGTCACACATGACCCATGATTTTTAATAGCTGATCAAAATAACTCACATTCAGGGCAACCGTGCCCAAATATAGAAAGTATCTGAGGTACTGTTTTAGGCATACAACTTCATAATTCTGTTCTTTTTATCACTGGACTTTGCAGCAAGTTGTTTACATAATAAATTTATGTGTCTGCCTTTTCTGCAGTTTCTATATTTTAATGTGTAGGGCCATTCCTAATTAAATGATCAGGATTCCTAACTTTGTTTTAATCATGTAACGCAACAAGCACCATCTTACTAGTGTCACCAAGTTCTGCAGAGAAAGAGTAGTCTGGTTAATTTTAATGTCTTGGGGTCACTCATCATAGGTTTACAGGCACAGTTCCTTTTCTACTTACTGCACTGTTCTTGATAGAGGCTGAGAGTTTGAGAATTTGTGTAGGACCAGTAGTACCATCCCCATGCAAGACATCCAACATGATCTGGAGAGATGACCTTACACATTGTTTCAAAGCCTCTCCAACAGCACCATCCATTTTACGAATGTACAGGTCCCAGTGTTTGCCCATCTAAGAAAATAATTTCATTAATGTTCTTTCATACTGTGTGGCGAGAGGTAACATAATTATATTTTTTAAATTCGCCACCCATATTAAAGAGTCTGTTATTGTACACCAGTGGTTCCTGGATACACATATTATACACAATATGCAAAGGACAACGTATATGAATTTAAGGACCAAAAGAGCATGTTTTTGCACATCTGTAATAGAAACAAACAACACATAATTACTTTTTCATTGTCAACTAAACATGCTGTGCAACACATGTCTTCAAGAACTCCTGTTTACAAGATGGTGAATATCAGCACTCAGCATGGTGACATGCCGGCTCACAGTGATTAATTTTATGACCTAACTGCACAGTAACGACTTTTACTCCTCTCAGGCCCAAATGCCAATTTATGTTTGTGCTTGTATAGTGAGCTTGCTGTGCGAATGACAAATATACTCATCTCAAATTTGTTCTATTTTTCCTTGTCACCAACACTAATTACATATGTTTATGTTTTGCAGATGTTCAAAGAATAAGTGGAAAAGGACATAAACCTCCTTTCAGACAAAATCAAGAGGATCACAAGAAATGAAGTAGTCTTTAGATATTCTTCCTAAAAACCTGGTCTGCAGGGTACACTAACATTTGAAAAATCTGGATGTGAAAGGGTCCACACAATTTAAAATGAGATGTGTGATGTGTGTTTCATTGTTCAGCCATACCAGTGTAATACCTTACAGTCAAATGCATGGTCACACTTGTTTACTACAAGTACTGATCAATGTGGTTACTGCCCAGCTAGAAAAGATAAATGTAGGAATCCTAATTTTAGAAACCACATGCCAAGGTTGCAATTTTACCCCACGATGATGGGATGACAGTGAAGACAAAGTTAATGATAATGGTTGAAAAAGAGGACCTGCCATCTAGTATTGGTTCTGTAACATGGTGTGGGATTTGTGTAACTCAACTGTGTCAGAGATGAGGAATGGTTAACAAATTAATTACACCCAGGACAGAGAGTGTAAAGATAAGTAACTGAAAAGAGCTAACTCACCAGTGGTATGTACTGTTCAAATCCATCATACACAGTCACTAAACACTGTATAATACGTTCATAGTGAGTCAGTATTTTAGCCACTGCTTCATCCCTGAAAATAAAATGTCAATAAATACACAGTATATAAAGGACGTTCCTAAATTAGTTACACAAAACTAAGTTGTAATAACACAGGAGGTAGAAAAATTACAGTATTATGATATGTATCATAAAATTAAGTATGTGTTTAGGTTTTATCTACAGAGATTCAAAGGTGTTCAATACAGATTCCTCATGTCATGCAGCAGATGTCCCATCTGCAAGTGATTTCGTCCCAAAGCCTATGAAAATTTCTGTATCTCTAGTCACAACTGCTTCTGTTATCAGTGTCCATAGTTCTTCCAAACATTCAGGAAGAGGTGGAAGAAAAACTTTGTGTTTAACGTATCCCCAAACAGAAAAGTCCAGGGGTGTTAAAACAGGCATTTGGGGTGGCCAAGCTATCATTCCACCACATCCAATCCAAGCAACCACTGTGTGATTGAGGTACAAAGATTTCTATGCAGCTCTGCAGGGGTAGAATGTCATCTGGTGGTTTGAATAAAAACTTGAGGACCAGGAGCAACATATGAAACTTACCTGACCAAATTCAGAAGTTATGAAAGCAGATTTTTGTATAACTAATTAAGTAACATCCTGTATAAAACACCATGAAGCAAAGTATGTCTGAGAACCCAAGAATCACTAATAAAAAAAAATTACCTGCCACTTATGTAAAGGATAACTAATAATTCTCATTTTCACAATGGTTAAATTGCAAAAGAGG